>ENA-OQAN01001027-OQAN01001027.1-human-gut-metagenome-genome-assembly--contig:-NODE-1027-length-13016-cov-1.552254_pt1 | contig 13016 bp, 18 predicted proteins | sample MGYA00242735_ERZ504527 | MGnify/ENA primary metagenome ERZ504527 (study PRJEB26092, sample SAMD00036230) | human gut metagenome | host: Homo sapiens | study: EMG produced TPA metagenomics assembly of...
CCTCAATGAAAAGCGTCATTTCAGCGAACCTCCTTGCCATTGGCCGCAAGACGCGCGGCCTGCTGTGCGGCTTCTTCCATGGTCTGTGCAACATGCAGATTGACACGATCGGCCTGAGCCAGAATATGTAGACCTTCTGCCGCCGCGTTGCCGTCGAAACGGACTACCAGAGGCTTGGAACTGCCAAGCTTGTCAAGGGCTTCCAGAATGCCCTTGCAACTTGCTCGCAGGATGTGATGCCACCGTACACGTTGATCAACACCGATTCGACTTGCGGGTCGGACAGCACGATCTCCAAACTGCCGCACATCACTTCGGCGGACGCACCACCACCGATATCAAGGAAGTTTGCCGGTTTGACATTGGTGCCCTGATCTTCTCCAGCTCCGGAAACCGCGTCAAGTGAGCTCATCACCAAACCAGCACCGTTGCCAATGACACCGACGGAACCTGAAGGTGCACATAGTGCAGACCATGCTCTCGCGCCTTCTGCTCAAACGGATCCACATGCACTGGGTCAGCGAAGCGCTTCCAGCCATCATGACGGAACGCAGCATTGTCATCTAAAGAAATCTTGGCGTCCAGGGCGCACAATGTCTTGGAAGACTCGTCATCCGGATCGCCGATCTTGGCAAGCGGATTGATTTCCACAAGCGTGGCGTCGTTCTCTTTGAAGCACTGCCACATCTTCAGCAGAATCTGTGCTGCCTGGTTGACGTCGGCATGATAGAAGCCAATGCTTTCCGCCATCTTGGTCGCAGCCTCGATATCGAAATCCTCCAGAGCGTCGATATGCAGACGCTTCACAGATTCCGGGTGTTCCTTGGCGATCTCCTCGACCTCGGTTCCACCATTCGCAGTAGCGAGCACGTCAAAATCGCGAGACGAACGATCCACGGAAATAGAGACATAATACTCGTGAAGAATGTTCTTTGCCTCGGCCACCAACACGCCGCTGACCTTGTGCTTGTGAATGGTCATCGGCAGGATGTCTTCGGATGCAAGAATGGCCTCATCACGATTCTTCGCCAGCTTGACGCCACCAGCCTGACCGCGGTGGCCAATCTTCACCTGAGCTTAATCCACGTTGGGTAGCCCTAATCTGCTCGTCGGCAGCCTCAGCCACTTCGTGAGAGTTCTGCGCGAACACTGCCTTAGGCGTTGGAATACCCTGCTCTTCAAGCAGTTCCCTAGCCTGGTACTCATAGAGATCCATGGATTCTTTTCCCTTGATGCTATTGGTTATTTACGAAGAATGTACTTAACTCACGCAGGCATGGTGATCAGTGAACTTGTCGGGCAGTCTCCCAGCGATGCCATGCCACCAATGCCGACAAGCTCCATGACGAAGCTGAAACCTGCCACCGTGCCGCCACACTTTTCGATCAACGAAGCAGCCGCACGCGCTGTTCCTCCAGTGGCAATCAGATCATCAACGACAAGCACACGAGATCCCTCATGCACGATATTCGTCTCGATTTCGACGGTGGCCTGCCCATATTCAAGGTCATAGCTTTCGCTAACGGTTTCCGGAGGAAGCTTGCCAGCCTTGCGCACTGCGATGAAGCCCTTGCCCAGGCGCGCTGCCAACGCAGGACCAAAAAGGAATCCGCGGGCTTCCAAACCTGCGATGATATCGAATTCATCGGCAGCGACCGGCAACGCGGCTTCGAGTGCGTCAAGTAGCAATCCGAAGGCACGCGCATCTGCCAGAACAGGCATGAAATCACGAAAAAGAATACCTTCCTTGGGGAATCCCGGAATGGTGCGAATCTTTGAAACAAGGTACTCGGCGTTTTCGTTTCCAATCTTGCTAAGACCGGAAACGGTAATATCCGACGATGCCATGACTGTATTGTCCTTCTTTTGTAGTGCTACGGCACTTTTGCATTATAGGTTTCCGTCAGGAATAAAATCGGCGAAAACCTTCAAAATGAGATTTTCGCCGATGCCTTAATGAGCTTGTCAGCTGTTCTTCTGCTCGGTCTCAGTCTGCGCCGCTTCGATTTCGCCTTCAATCGGCTCCTGAGCAGCCTGATCTTCGTCTGTGGAATCGGTGGAAAGAGGATTACCGTTTTCATCGACCTCATCGTCGTGTACGTACGCAGGACGCACGTATTCGCGGCTGATGGCGTTGAAACCGAAACGAATCTGAGAGCCTTCGGAATCGATGACGATCTCCTCGTATTCGGTATCGACGGAAACAACCTTGCCGATCACACCACCAATGGTGATGACCTCAGTGCCCGGCTGCAGGTTGGCACGGAATCCTGACGCTCGGCCTGCTGCTGCTTAGCCTTCTTGGACTGCCAGAACATCATGCCAAACATGACGACAATGATGACGATAAGAAACATGTAATCCAAAGCACAACTCCTTGGGATGGACGCTCGAACAGGACTCTATGTCCAGAACACCGAGTCTAAGCTAGCTTGCTGACATCAACCTGAGATTCGTCAGAAGTCAAGCCGAGATGATCCCATGCCTTGTGCGTCGCCACACGCTTTCGGGGTGCGCACAAGGAATCCTTCTCGGACCAGATACGGCTCGCACACCGTTTCCACGGTCTCCGATTCCTCACCGACCATGGCCGACAGGTTGTTCAGACCGACCGGACCGCCGTTGAAATTGGTGACAATGGCTTTCAATACCGCAATATCCAAACGATCCAAGCCCTCGGTATCAATCTGGTACAGTGCCAACGCCTCCTTGACATCGTCCGGATGCACAGTTTCTAAATCGTGCACAATGGCCCAATCCCTTACGCGGCGAAGCAATCGGTTGGCGATACGCGGCGTGCCCCTTGAACGCATGGCAAGCTGATGGGCCGCTCCCTCTTCGAGACTGATGCCCAGCACCGAAGAGGATCGTTCGATGAGCTTTTCAAGCTCCTCATGCGGATAAAAGTCAAGATGCGCGGTAAAACCAAAACGAGCCCTCAACGGTGATGGCAGCATGCCTTCGCGAGTGGTGGCGCCAATCACCGTGAATCTCGGCAAAGTAAGGGGAATGGAGGAAGCACCCGGCCCTTTGCCACCATCACATCAACACGGAAATCCTCCATGGCGATATACAGCAGCTCCTCGGCCGCTCGTGGAAGGCGGTGGATCTCGTCGATGAACAGCACCTCCCCTGCGTCAAGGGAGCTTAGAATCGAGGCCAAATCACCAGCATGCTGGATAGCAGGTCCGGAAGTGACTCGAATCGGCACTCCAGCTCGTTGGCTACAATCATGGCCAACGTGGTTTTTCCCAAGCCCGGAGGCCCCGCCAGCAGGATGTGGTCAGGGGGAACGTCACGTTTACGGGCAGCATCCAAAAACAGCTGCAATTGCGCCTTGAGTCTTGGCTGTCCAATAAAACCATCGAGGACGTGAGGACGCAGTTCCTCATCGCTTACCGGCTCGTTGCCGACAGGCGACGCGGAAACCATGCGAAGCGATTCCTCATTGGCACCGGTATTCGACTGTTCGAATGCGACGTCGTTCGTCATGATGATGCGTTTCACCTACCTCGGTCAAGAGAAGCCAATGCAAGTTTGAGCACGCGGGGCACATCATCGTCCCTCAATGGAACATTGATATGATTGCTCTCGCAGACTGTCTGCACGGCATGCAAGGCATCTTGCTGACGCCACCCTAGTGACATCAGACCTTCCACGACCTGTTCCGAACCGGCATCTTCCGCAGAACGAACCTCTTTGGAAGCCCCCTCGATCTGACTGAGATCGATGGACCCCTTGAGTTCGAGAATAATCTTCTGCGCACCCTTCTTGCCTAGACCAGGCGCCTTCGCCAGCGCGGTGGCATCCCCGTCCGCCACCAGCTTTCGCCAAACGTTCCGGAGGCAACGTCGAAAGCAAGGAAAGCGCGACTTTCGGACCAATTCCGCTGACCTTCTGTAATTGCAAAACATGCGTTTCGAAGCAAGCGAGGAAAACCCATACAATGTAATCGCATCCTGCGAAACATTCAATGACGTGTATACCTTCACCGTCTGCCCAGCGTGCATGGACGCCAAATCCGCCGAAGGCATACGGGTCTCATATCCCACTCCCCCGACCTCAATAATCGCCGAAGCGGCGTCAATGAAATCGACCTGGCCATGCAACATGCCTATCATGCCGTCACCTCCCGCATACAACTGTAGAACATCTGTTCGATAGTCTACATTCCCCTACGGACGCCGCGTTGTCGCGCCGCCTTCTGTGAGCCAGAGCCATTGACGCTGTGCATCGGTCAAGTGTTGTTCACGCTCTCCCCCCTGTAACGCGCCTGCGGGGCGAAGCGCATGACAAATCGCTATAGCCAACGCATCGGCGGCATCGGCGGCTTAGGCAAGGTATTGAGCCCCAGAATACGGGCGACCATGCGTTCCATCTGAATCTTTTCGGCCTTGCCGTTGCCGGTAATCGCCATTTTTGATTCAGTGGGGCGTATGCAAGGCGACGGGAATGCCCCTCTGGGCCGCAGCCAGCATGGCCAGTCCGGCGGCCTGTGCAGTCCCCAGTACGGTGTTGCGATTCTCCTGTGCAAACACACGCTCGATGGACACCGTATCCGGTGCGAACCGTTCGATCTTTTCCACCAAACCGCTATAGATGGCTAACAGACGTAAGTCCTGCGACATTTTCGGATCGGAACGTACCACGTCCACATGAATAAAAGAAAGCCGGCGGTATGCGCCGGCTTCGATCACGCCGACCCCGCAGCGAGTCAGCCCGGGGTCGACGGCCAAGAATAATCACGCTTGATTACTCCTCGTCAAGCTGAGCCATGACCTCGTCAGAGGCGGTCCAGTTGGAGTAGATGTTCTGCACGTCGTCCAGATCATCGAGGTTGTCGATCAGCTTGGACACCTTCTGGGCATCTTCGAGAGTCAATTCGACCTCGTTCTTCGGCATCATGACCAGATCAGCGGAATCATAATCGAATCCAGCGTCCTGAAGGCCTTACGAACGTCGATCATCTCGGACGGACCGGTGACGACAGTGAACACGTCGCCGTCGTCCGTAACATCTTCAGCGCCAGCTTCTGCGGCCTTCTCAAACAGATCATCAAAATCGACGCCCTCGGCCGGAACGATGATCTGGCCCTTGCGCTCGAAGTTGAAGCTCACGGAACCGGAGGTAGCCAAAGAGCCATTGCCCTTGGTCAGGGTGGAACGCACTTCGGCGGCCGCACGGTTACGGTTATCGGTAAGGCATTCAATGATCAGACCGACGCCTGCGGGAGCGTAACCCTCATAGACGATATCTTCATAGTTGGCACCGCCGGCTTCTTCACCAGAGCCACGCTTAACTGCGCGCTTGATGTTATCGGCAGGCATGGAAGCCTTCTTGGCCTTGTAGATGGCGTCGTACAGGGACGGGTTGCCGTCAGGATCGCCACCACCCATACGTGCTGCGATCTCGATGTTCTTGATCAGCTTGGCGAACAGCTTGCCACGCTTTGCGTCGATGGCGGCCTTCTTGTGCTTGGTGGTCGCCCACTTGGAATGACCTGACATAATGCTCCTAGGCAGGTTGCGGATGTTTCAAACGAAACGATTCTAAAGCGGTTCTAAGACAAAGCGCCCGACATACGTATGTCAGGCGCGTCAACGGCCGTTTCATGCAGCCGGTTCACAACTGATACGTCTTATGACCGACGGCCATCTGGCAACGAGCCTCAAGAATGCGTTGGAATACGGTAATGAGTCCCAAAACCGCAAGCAATACCATGGCGATGGCCAGCCATAACCCTTGGTGCGTGAGCCCGGTAATCGCCATGCCCACCAGAATGATGACCAATCTGTCGGCACGCGTTGCAATGCCGTTTTTCACTTCGAAACCGACGGATTCGGCACGGGCGCGCGCATACGACGTCACGAACGACGTCATCATCGACACCATGGCTGCGGCGATACCAATCCAACTAATGCAATCCGGGCTTGACCGGTTGATGTCATACCACCAATCGGCATGCAGGATGAAGAAGATGACCACTCCGGCAAGCAATGCCCAATCAGCGATACGGTCCAATGTGGAATCCAAAAAAGCACCGAATTGGGTGCCTCCCGTGGTCAGTGCCGCAATTGAGCCATCCAGGGAATCGGCGAGCACCAGCAACGTCAGCACCACCGCTCCGGCGAACAACCATCCCGTAATGCCAGTGGCGAAAGCCACCACAATGGTTCCAATAGCGCCAATAACCGTCACCGCATTCGCTGTCAGGCCAAGGGATACCAGTGCCTTGGCGAATGGCTCGATAAGTCTTTTGAATGGTGCACGGAGATGTTCTAACATGCGAATTCCTGTTCTTCGGAAAGCAAAAGGGCGTGCAAGCGTCAGTATGTGATGCTTGCACGCCCCCATAATTCATAACCGTATGCGACCGAACGTGAACGAATCAGATCAGTCTGCGATGGCGGCCTTGAAATCGTCGACGTTGTTGACTGAACGCGCTTCTTCAGCACGGTCATGATCTGCGCCTTGGCCTCATCGACCGGCACACCGTTGAGCTGGCTGCCGTCACGGAAGCGGAAGCTCACCGCGTTGTTGTTCATGTCTTCCTCGCCGACGATGAGGATGAACGGCACCTTCGACTTGGAAGCGTTACGGATCTTCTTGCCGAAACGATCATCGGACATGTCGATTTCGCAACGAACCGTCTCCTCTTCCAAGCTGGCAATGAACTGCTGCAGGTGTGGGGCGAATTCGTCGGCAACGGGCACGCCAAGCACCTGGACAGGAGCGAGCCACGCCGGGAAAGCACCGGCATAATGCTCCAGCAACACGGCGAAGAAACGCTCAATGGAGCCGAACAGTGCACGGTGAATCATCACCGGACGCTGGTGGGTGCCATCGGCAGCGATGTACTCCAAGCCGAAACGTTCCGGAAGGTTGAAGTCAAGCTGGATGGTGGACACCTGCCACGTACGGCCGATGGCATCGCGAGCCTGCACGGAGATCTTCGGACCATAGAACTGCGCCGCATGGATCGTCAACCAGTTCAAGTCCGGATTCCTTGGCGACTTCAGCCAACGTATTGGTGGCCTCTTCCCAGATTTCGTCGGAGCGACGTACTTGTGCGGATCCTTGGTGGACAGCTCCAGATAGAAGTCGTCCAAACCAAAGTCCTTCAACAGACCAAGCACGAAGGTCAGCAGGTTCTTCAGCTCGTCCTTCATCTGCTCGCGGGTGCAGTAGATGTGGGAATCGTCTTGAGTCAAGCCGCGCACACGGGTCAGACCATGCACTTCGCCGGACTTTTCGTAGCGGTACACCGTGCCGAATTCAAACAGACGCAACGGCAACTCACGGTAGGAACGCTGACGGGATTTGAAGATCAGATTGTGCATCGGGCAGTTCATCGGCTTCAGGTAGTAGTCGAAGCCCTGCTTGACGACGTTGCCGTTCTCATCCTTTTCCTCGTCCAAACGCATTGCCGGATACATGCCATCCTTGTACCAATGCAGGTGGCCGGAAGTCTCATACAGACCGCCCTTGGTGATGTGCGGAGTCTGCACGAAGCTGTAGTGTGCTTGCGATGCATTTCGCGGGAGTAATCCTCCATCGCGTTGATCACAGCGGCGCCCTTCGGATGGAACACAGCCAAGCCCGGACCGATCTCGTCCGGGAAGGAGAACAGATCCATTTCCGCGCCGAGCTTACGGTGGTCACGCTTGGCGGCCTCCTCAAGGCGGGTTTGATATGCCTTGAGGTCCTCCTTAGTGGCGAAAGCCGCGCCATAGATGCGCTGCAGCATCGGATTGGCTTCGCTTCCGCGCCAGTATGCGGCTGCAGAACGCTCGATCTTGAACGCCTTGATATAGCGAGTGTTCGGCAGGTGCGGTCCGCGGCACAGATCCTTCCACACCACATTGCCGTCACGGTCGACGTTGTCGTAGAAGCTCAGTTCCTTGCCGCTGATTTCGGTGGCGGCTTCTGGATCGAGGTGGGCTTCCTTGTCTTTGATGAGTTCAATCTTGTACGGCTGATCGGACTCTTCTGCCAGAGCCTCCTCTTCGGTCACCACGCGGCGGCGGAAGGACTGGGAGGACTTGATAATGCGCTGCATGCGCTTTTCGATCTCTTTAAGATCGTCAGGAGTGAACGGAGTCTCGACATCGAAATCGTAATAGAAACCGTCTTTGATGACCGGGCCGACGCCGAGCTTGGCATCAGGACGGATCTCCTGCACGGCCTGTGCCATAACGTGGGTTGCGGAGTGACGCATGATGGCCAGGCCATCTTCGCTGTCCAATGCAATCGGTTCCACGACGTCGCGTCGTGCAGTTCGGTATACAGGTCGCGGGGTTCGCAGTTAAGACGCACTGCGATGATATTCTTGTCTTCCGCGAAGAGCTGGACGCAGTCTGATCTGCTGCCACCTCCTTCGCTTCGCCGTTGAGTGTAATGGAGATGGTCTGTTCAGCATGAGTTGTCCTTTGCTATCGGGGTCCGCGGTACTAATGTGCAGGCCTGGACTGTATGTCAACGATGAACAAGATAGGGTTGAGTGCAGACATCGGCACGCTGAAAGAGTGAACAGCATGCTACAGCGCGATTATATTTTAACGGATCGTATTTGATGCTATTCGACGACATGCGCGTACGTGTATTGTGGCGCGCTTCGTGTCGACGTGATCTCCACCTTATCGGATGGCACGATCGACACGGTGGCTCCGTATTTCACTTTCAAACGTGAACCGACGCTCCAGCGAGATTGACCGCGTTCTGCAGATTGTCGCTGTCTCCAATCGCCCTGATGATGAACGGCGCCTTGATATTCGTACCGTCGCAATCGAGACCGTCCGCCGTATCGCTGATGTATGTACTGGTAATCACGCGAATATCGTTGATTTCAATGACTTCCGCGCCGCTATTGCGTAGTTCCTCAAGTAGGGTGAATAAAATCGACGCGTCAATATCTCGCTTTGATCCTTTAGAAATACGGATGACCACGCCTTCGCCGGATACTGGTAAACGCCCGGAAAGAATGCCATTCGATTCAGCGTTCTGCCTGGCGATTTCCGCTGCCTTCTCGTTCTTGTCGGCGGTATCCTTCAGAGAGTCAAGCTGATTGGATAGTTCGCTTTTACGCTGTTCGAGCTTTTGCACCTGCGTACTCGTTTCGCTAATAAGCTTGGTCAGCTCGTCCTCGCTCATCGTCTCATATGTGGAGGTCGTGTTGTTCAGCTGGATAGCGTAGCTGAAGCCCAGCAACGCGCAAAGCACGGTTACGAGCACGCTTGAATACAGGCGCGCGCGAGTGGCTTCGCATTCAGCGAAACCCTCTTCGGTTTGCGCCTGACCACAGGAAACGATCCGGTTTGGGTGCTGTCGTTGTTTTGGTCTTTGACGATCTGCTCGTGGATCTTGGAGAGTACATCCTTGTTGGCATCGTTGCGTCTGCTCATACGCCGTCATCCCTTGAAGATGAAACGTCGGATGGATGACACATTGGTGAAGATTCGAATGCCGAGCACGACGATGACCGCAGTCTGCAGCTGGGAACCGACGCCAAGCTGGTTGCCTAGGAAAACCAACAATGTTGCCGTAATAACATTCGAGAAGAAGGAAATCACGAAGACCTTATCGGAAAAGCTACGCTGAAAATAGGCTCGGGCGGCACCGAGCAGCGCATCGAGCGCCGCCAGCACCATAATCGGCAGATACGGCTGAAGCGCAATGGGAATGTCCGGCCGGACGAACACGCCAATGACCACGCCTATGATAAGTCCCAAGACCGCTGCCATTACTTGACCTTCCTTGCATATGTCACTTCGCCGGTCACCGCCGCTTCCAGCGTAATCGATTTGCTTCTGCTCACCTGAGGATAGATACCGGCTTCTTTGAAATCATCGTACAAACGTTTTTTGCGTTTTTCTTGCTCACCGCATTGGCAAGCGCACTGGAATTGCCGATCGCCTCGATGCGATAGGGGCTTTGCACGGAATTGACGCCGATAAGGATCGTCGTCCCTGCCGTTCGTATGGAAGTCTGCACACCGAGACGATACCCGTTAATGGCGATCGCCTCCGCACCGGACTGCCAAAGCAGCGAGACAAGCACCTGCAGATCGGAATCCGTGACCACACGGACTTGGCTGCCGTTTTCCCTTGGCAGTGACGAATCCGCGTTGTCTCCGCTCACCGATATTGGATTGGCGATGGTGAGCGTGATGCCTTCGCCTTGCACAGGAAGTACGCCATTGACCATTTCGTCATCCTGTATGGTCTGGTTCAGAGACCAGTTCGACACGGATTTCGATTCCTCCTCAACCTGGGCTCGCAGCGCGTTCACGTCTTTGGTGAGGGTTTCGACGTTTTTCGTTTGATCAGATAACTGACTTGACAGTTGCTTGCGTACTTCCTTACGTGGATCGGTACTCAGCTGTCGGACGAACACGCTTCCCGCCGTGCCTACGGCAATGCAGATAAGGAATACCAAAACCCGGGTGAACCAGACCGAAAACAATGACGGAGTTTTGGTGGCCAACCTCGAGTCCGTGTACATCACGTCCATCGGACGATTGGTCAAATCGTCAATAAGCCGCAATGAGTCATCATCCAGATTCCGCCTTCTGCGCGAAGTGGATGTCACGATATCAGGCTGCACATGATGCGAAGTCAGCCCGGCGAAGGACGCCGAGAAAACGGCGCGCCGCTTCGTAGGCGTATTCTCCGGAGACACCGGGAACGACGCACGTTCCGGAGCATCATGCATCATGTGAGTCAATCCTTATCGTTCTTCAGAAGCTGGATTCCCTGACGTATGTAAATATAGCCGGCAAGCCAGTACAATCCCACACCCATATGCCGGTGGCGAGACCACACAAATGCAAAGTATCCGTAGCCGAATTAGACCAGATATCTGCGAAAATCAAGGCGACAATGGACAATCATCAGCATGGCGGTGCCTGCTTTTCCAACGAAATGCACCGGCAGCGGACCGTAATCACGCTGCGCCAAAACCAGTACAAGAATCGCCATGATCAAATCTCGCAATCCGACGACGATCAGCATCCACCATGGAATGATGTCAGCGACTCCAAGCGCGAGAATACTGCAGAAAATCAATAATCTGTCTGCAATAGGATCGAGGATCTGCCCGATTTTGCTCACCTGATTGAACGAGCGTGCAATCAGACCATCCAAGCCATCGGACACCGCCGACAGCGCAAGCACAATCAATGCAAGCACCATCTCATGGCGAGAGACCAATACCGAGATGAAGGGAATCGAAATGATTCGCAACAGGCTGATAAGGTTCGGAACCGTGAAATAGATATCCCGCGGTTCCGGACTGTACTGTTTTTTGATAATCAGTTTGCTCATACTTCGAGCAATATTACATTCTCGAGGCCTGCAAAGCGGTGACGATTATGCCACGAGCACCAACTTCATACAACTGGTCCATGAGTTGGTTGACCTTGGCCTTCGGCACAACGACACGCACGGCCGCCCACTGCTTGTCATGAAGCGGGGAAACCGTCGGGCTTTCGAATCCAGGCGTGATGTCCACAGCCGCGGAAACCTTCTCGACTGGAATATCGTAATCCATGAGCACGTAACGCTGAGCAGTGAGCACGCCCTGCAGACGACGGCTAAGAATCGTCAAACGATCATCATCTTCAGTAAGACGCGGGGAACGAATGAGCACAGCTTCAGAATGCAACAGCGGTTCCGCGAAAATACGCAGGCCGGCGTTACGGAGCGTGGTGCCCGTGGATACCACGTCGGCGATCAAATCAGCCACACCGAGTTGCACTGACGATTCGACGGCACCATCAAGGTGTACGGTTTCAGCGTTGATGCCATGCTCAGCCAGATAATCATGCACAAGCTTGTCGAAACTGGTGGCGACGCGCTTGCCTTCGATATCTTCGAGCTTGCTAATCGGAGAATCATTGGGGGCTGCAAAACGGAACGTTGAAGCGCCAAAGCCAAGCTCCATATGCTCCTTGGCATCCGTACCGGAGTTGAGCAGCAGATCATGACCGGTAATGCCGACGTCGATGGTGCCTCGGCCAACGTAGACAGCGATATCGAGCGGACGCAGGTAGAACAGCTCCACGTCATTGTCGGGATCCTCCACAACCAGCTGACGCGGATTGCTCCTCAGGCGATAGCGGCCTCGGCCAGCATGTTCCATGCAGGTTCGGACAGCATGCCCTTGTTGGGCACGGCGATTCTCAGCATTTTCCCTCCCAAAAAAGGCCACGCCTCCTATGGCACGGCCAAAAACTCACAGATTCTTGTAGATGTCTTCGAGTGTGATGCCTCGGTCGATCATCATGACCTGCAGATGGTAGATGAGCTGGCTCATCTCTTCCGCAGTACGATCGGCGCCTTCGTACTCAGCTGCGATCCAGGTTTCGCCCGCCTCTTCGACAATCTTCTTGCCGATGAAATGCGTGCCCTTGCCCAGTTCGTCGACAGTCAGCGAGCCAGCCTGCTTGGCTGCGGCCTTCTCGCTCAATTCAGCAAAGAGGGATTCAAAAGTTTTCATTATTCGTATCTATCCTCGAAATATTGGTAGGTTCAGGCCTTGAATGCGGCTTCAGCTTCTCACGGATGGAATCAATGGCTTCCGCAGGATCCTCGGCACCATACACGGCGGAACCTGCGACCAGTACGTCGGCACCGGCCTCGGCTACAATGTGCGCGGTCTTCGGGCTGACACCGCCATCGACCTGAATCTTGGTGGCGAGGCCGCGACGGGTAATCTCGTCACGCAGACGACGTACCTTGCCATCTGGTTGTCAAGGAACTTCTGGCCACCGAAGCCGGGCTCGACGGTCATGATAAGAATCATGTCGAATTCGTCGAGAATATCGAAAATCGGCTCGACAGGTTCGGCCGGACGCACCGCGAAGCAAGCCTTGCAACCCATCTCGCGCAGCTGGCGCGCCAGACGCACCGGAGCGTGGGTTGCCCCCATGTGGAAGCTTACGGATGCAGCGCCCAACTTGGCATATTCGGGTGCCCAACGATCCGGGTCCTCGATCATCAGATGCACGTCGACCGGAA
>ENA-OQAN01001028-OQAN01001028.1-human-gut-metagenome-genome-assembly--contig:-NODE-1028-length-13007-cov-1.997748_pt1 | contig 13007 bp, 12 predicted proteins | sample MGYA00242735_ERZ504527 | MGnify/ENA primary metagenome ERZ504527 (study PRJEB26092, sample SAMD00036230) | human gut metagenome | host: Homo sapiens | study: EMG produced TPA metagenomics assembly of...
GTAATTTTTCTTCCACTTCTTTTGGCCGCTACCTCTCCACCAGCCTTTGCCAGTAACTGATCACTCTCGAACTGACATTCAGGAGCCTGATAAGACCAAGTCCCCACAATAGAATGAGCCGTAGTAGCCTTGTTACCAATTGCCGCCTTTGCCACTCCTGTCAATATAGATTTCAAATCCTGCGCCTCAGCATGAACAGAACACATACATAATAACAAAACAACTCCCCACCATTTAAAAACATTCTTTTTCTTCATATACTTAATTACTTATAATATTCAACGACAAAGATAAAACAAAGAGACGAAAAGATAAATAACATCACATTGTAATTTAACAAAATATGCTACGTTATGAAATAGAACATATATAATAGGAAACAAACGATAAAGGACAAGTTACAGCCTTATCACCACATACTTGTCCTTTATTTCAAGAAAATACCTTTTAACAATCTCTTACCTCATCACAGTTATATTACAATAGATAATTCAATCATTCTTATTTCCATTCACTATGTTGCTCCAACATCGGATTCGTATCAATCTCACCTTGCGGAATAGGCCAAACCAAATCTTGCGCACCACGAAGATTACCCCGCGAAACTACTCCAAAGCCATAGAATGACTGGTCTTTCTGCATACGCTTTTGAGCATTTTCAAATTCTCCCCAACGGTAAAGATCTGCAAAACGCAAATCTTCAAAAGCCAATTCCACACGGCGTTCGTGACGTACAATGGCGCGCAATTCTTCTTTATTCAAATTAGTTCCTTCCACTACTTCTACCGCTGGCATACCAACACGAGCACGAACTTCATTAATATATCCTGTTATTTCGGCTTGTGGATAACCACCTTTCTCAATCATAGCTTCAGCAAGTGACAAAAGTACCTCTGCATAACGGATAACATAGAAGTCAAGACTACCGTCATATTCATTAACTGTATCTTCTGGAGTGTACCATTTACGAATACAACAAGTAGAACTTGCCGGCAAATTATTAGTAAACAGTTTTCCGTTCCATTCCATACCAGGTAACATCAATGTACCTTTCATACGAGGATCACGATTCTCATAACGTCCCATATCCGGATTAGCCTTCGTATGGGCTCCTTGAACAAGGCTTCCTTTAAATAAAGGTGACTTATCGATGGGCAACCCATCTATACAATAAAAATCATCACACAAGTTCATAGAACCTTCAATAGCATTCATTGGAGCAGACCAACAAACCCCAAAGCAACTTCCTTCACCTAATCCCGGACCTTTAAAATGGACACTCAACAATACTTCTGCTGCCGTTTCATTTTGCTCTTTAAACAAATCAGCATAATTGGCAGCATAATCAGTTCCGTCACCCGACTTAAAAAGCTGCACTTTTCCTACTACATTTTTATAAGCCGTTATTGCCTCGTCCCAACGTTGATTAAAAAGAGCAATTCGTCCCATAATGGCATAACCTGCTTCTTGGGACATACGTCCTTTTTGCGCTTTCCCTATAACTGGTATTTTAGGAATCCAAGTCTTCAAATCTTCCAGCAAGGACGAAATAATCTGGCTACGTTCCGCCTTGGGAGCTGTGCTTCAGCCAAAGTTAAAGGTTTCGTCAGATAAGGGACATCACGGAATACGGAGGTCAGATTGCAATACATCAAGCTCGTAATGCTATTGCTTCCGCCTTGTATCGCATCTATCTTTTCAGCCTCCATCGGAATACGTTCCACATTCTCTACCAACATATTACAACGCTTAATCACTTCATAATTAGCATTCCAGTACATAGAAAAGCATTCATCGGTAGTGGAAGAAGCACATTTCGAGATAGAACTTCCCAGCATCCAATCACCCCATGTGTGGTCTCCATTATCCGTACTGGTTTCACGTCCTAGAAATCCAAACTTCCAGCCATCAATATTGTCATCATATAAATTCTGGCTCTGCATGGCATCATAGCAAGCTGTCAAAGCCATCAATGCATCCGATTCGGTCTGCCAATAAGTGGTTTGAGAAGGCTGATTCGGAGAATCCGTCTGCAAAAAAACTATCTGAACATGCACTGGTAACCAATAACACTCCAGAAAAAAATAAAACTCTGCATATATTTTTTGTACTCTTTACCATAATGTATATCCTCCTTATAAGTTAGAATTGAATATTTAGCCCAAATGAATAAGTGCGCATATTGGGATGTACGTCATTTCTAGCATCACCCGATGTTTTTTCCGGATCCCAGTTTTTCAAAGACGTAAATGTCAAAAGGTTGCTTCCGGCAAAATAAACACGGACACTGGAAACACCCATCTTAGCAAGTCCAGGCTGACGGAATGTATAGCCGAATTCCAAGTTCTTCAAACGTAAGTAACTGGAATTTTCTAACCAGAATGAAGAATAAGAATCATTCATAGTATTACCCAATGCCGGCATAGAAGCATTTACGTTGCCGGCAGAATAACGATCCAACCAACGTTCGGTTAAGTTACCGCGAATATCGGTAGAAGTTTCCCAACTGTAACGGTAAATACCTCCCACTCCTTGCCAAAAAGTAGACAAGTCAAAATTCTTCCAAGAAGCTCCTAAATTGAAGCTATAAGAATATTTAGGAAAAGGATTGCCAATAATATCACGATCATCAGCAGTAATATTACCATCATCATTCAAATCAGCATACATAATATCGCCCAATTTAGGAGCCACACCATTTTGTTTAATGACTTCCCCTTTTGAATTAGTACGCTGTAAATCAGCTTCTGTACGGTACATACCAATCGCTTTATATCCAAAATAAGCGCCAATAGGATTGCCAATACGATTGATTGTTTGCCCACTTATTGTTTCTTCCAAACCGCCCATTTCCAGAATTTCGTTCTTCACGTGTGACAAGTTGAAACCTACATTCCAAACCCAATCGCCTTTACTATCCGAGTAATTCACATTCCATTCCCAACCACGATTGCGGACAGCACCCACATTCTGATAAGGAGCATTAAGAGAACCTAAGAATATGCCTGGCATAGCTAATTGCATCAAGATATCAGAAGTTTTCTTATCAAACCATTCAAAAGTAGTCTGTATCCTATTATTAAAGAATCCAAGATCAAGGGCCACATTGATGGAGCGGGTCGTTTCCCATTTGATGTCTTCATTTGGAACAGAAGTCTGTACATACCAGCCTGTTTGTCCCCACCTTGGTCAAAGAAATAATTTCCGCTTGCGCCCAAAGTAGCCGCATAAGCATAATTACCGATTTCCTGGTTACCCAACTTACCCCATGATAAACGCAACTTTCCAAGGGAGAAGTTTTTATAGTCTTTCATTAATTCTTCATTCGAAAACACCCATCCTCCTGATACGGAAGGAAATGTAGCGTAACGATTGGCTTTAGGCATACGTGATGAACCATCGTGGCGAATATTGAACTCAAACAAATAACGGTCATCATAACCGTAATTCACACGACCAAAAAATGACTGGAGTTTATATTCTTCCGAATTGCCTTTTGCACCCGGATTAATTGTTCCTCCATCAAGTTCATAAATATTTTCTGTAGGAAAGCCCTGTATGGAAGCAGTCGTTTTATAAAAGCGCGAGCCAATAACAGAGTGTCCTAACAACACATTAACATTATGTTTATCAAATTGTTTGTTATAAGTCAACAGGTTCTCACTCGTCCATGTTGCATTGCGATACCAATAATCCTCCTCCTTATTCGTTTCCCCTGCCGCTTTTCTAATATTTCCTTCTGCATCATAACGGGCAGGAGATTTGGGAGAATAAGATTTCGTTGCATTTAAATCAAAAGCATAAGCAAAACTGGTCTGGAACTTCAATCCGTCCCATAAATCAATACCTGCAAAAACCTTACCGTTAAAACGCCAATACTCATTGCTGCGGTGCCCTAAAGACATTGACTCTACAGGATTCTTCATCAGTTCGGCACTCAATGACGAACCATCTACATAGCCGTAGTGTCCGTTAGAATACATCACCGGCACAGTAGGACGAGTAAACCAGGATACATAACGCATGATTCCACCTTCGCCGGAAGGTGCGACAGCAGGAGTAGTCACATTATTCTTATTACCGGATAAGTTCAATCCAAAAGTAAAACGTTTGTAAACGAGTATCAATATTCGAACGAAAAGAAAAGCGTTCTACTCCTGTCTTCATCATGATACCATCTTGATTGGAATAGGCCACCGAAGTCATAAAACGGGTATTCTCATTACCTCCTGATACAGACAGATGATGCTGGTGCATACTAGCATTACGCAATACAGCATCCAGCCAATTGGTATTTGCATAATGATCCGGATCTGATCCGTCTTGCAACTTTTGCAAAGCTTCCGGTGAAAAAGTTCCAGTGCTCACTTCGTTTTTCATCAAAGCCCAATTATAACCATCCACATAATCGGGAACAATACCTGGTGTCTGCAAAGTATAACTACCTGAATACGAAATCTTCACTTTGTTGATGCCTGTCCCCGCTTAGTAGTGATCAAAATAACGCCATTAGCAGCACGCACACCATAAATAGCTGCCGATGCCGCATCCTTCAATACAGAAATGCTCTCAATATCGGCAGAAGGGATTTCTGCAATTTGTGAAATACTACCTTCCACCCCGTCAATCAACACCATCGGATTATTATTCCCAAAGGTACCAATACCACGAATCCTGATTTCTGGATTATCATTACCAGCTTGTGCACCGTTCTGAGTTAGTACTAAACCTGGCAAACGTCCCTGCAGCAAAGTAGTTGTATTAGCCACCGGAATATCTTGAATATCTTTTGCTGATACGGAAGCAACAGATCCTGTCAAATTCACTTTCTTCTGAGTAGCGTATCCTACCACCACCACTTCGTCCAGCTTTTTGGAGTCTTCTTCCAAAATAATTTTAAAATTATTTTTACTTCCTACCGGCAGGATCACATCCTGATATCCCAAAAAGCTAATCACTAAAGACTGGGAAGGTTGCACCTTCAACTGAAAAGCACCGTCTATATCAGTCACCACTCCCTGCATAGTACCCTGTACCATTACACTAGCTCCTATAATAGACTCACCGGATGAATCATACACCTTACCTGTCACTATACGTTCCTGTGCGTATACCATAAATGAAAATATCATCAGAACGCCTGCCAAAACCACGCGAAATAATTTTTGCCTTTGTCTTTTCATAATTTCAATTTAATTAAGTTAATAGGTTATTTATAATTTGTATTACAACAACAAATATCAGAATAGCTTTATTTCCATTGATAATGACGTACCCAGTCCACTTCCATCTCCACTGGTAAATCCGTAGAGTCCACTGGTCCTACCCAAGTACCTCCTAATTGCATATCAATCAACAAATATTGGGGAATATCAAAAGGAAATTGACCTTCTTGTTCCGTTTCGATACGAGGATAAACAAAATGTCGTTTTCCATTCACATGAAACACCAAACTGTCCGGCCAAAAATCTACCCCATATACATTAAAGTCCTCAGGATTAATGGATGTAGTGCCTCCATGTTTCGGATTATTCTCTATCCCCAATGTATAAGTATAGTGCGAATGCACGGTTTGATAAACAATAGAATCATAATTCAAACGTTCCATAATATCTACCTCTCCTCCCATAGGCCAAACATATTTATCAATTTCATAAGGCAAAGTCCATATAGCCGGCCATGCTCCTCTCGCCCCATGCAATCTAGCTCTTACTTCGATGCGTCCCCGATGAAAAGCATGCTTGTCTTTTGTCCACAATCCCCCAGTCAGATACTTCGCCGTATCTACATCCATATTATCATTCACAATTCCCTTTAATATTAAACAACCATCACGCATTTCATAACAACGATTATCAAATGACTGAGTATTTTGCCAATCAGGTCTTCCGCGAGGTATGCGGCTCCATATTGTGGTATCAGGTTCCGCACCATCAAAATTATCTTCCCACACTAATTCCCATTTCGGTGTATGAGTACAAGCAAGCATACCACATACCGACAATAATAAAAGTAATAACATTTTTCATACTACATTAATTTTGGTTCACAAAAACTTATTTTAAAAATTTAACTGTGCAAACTTAGTCTATTTATCAACTAAAGAGATCAGAAATTGTATAAATCAAGTCCATTTCTGTCTAATAAGGGGATATTTCTCAATTTTTATTTCTAAAATATCTTAGTATTCTTATTACTTCATACTGAAAAATAACCCTTAAATTCTTATCAAAAGAAAAAAAATGTATTTTTGCAAAAAATAAAAAATACAATGTATCGGACCTTAATTATCATTTTATTCTTATGGGCAGACACAAAAATTGTTCTCTTCCGAACACAGTGTCAATTATTCGTTCACCCAGCTCTCTATAGAGCAAGGACTTTCCCAAGCTACTGTCCAATCCATCCTGCTAGACCATAAAGGTACTTTATGGATAGGTACCCAAAATGGATTGAACAGTTATACTCAAGAGGGAATCAAAACCTATCTGCACCATTCAGACGATCCCCACTCTCTACCTAGTAATTATATCAATCATCTGACAGAAGACTCATTAGGAAATCTTTGGATAGCAACTCCCAAAGGGTTAGCCCTTTATGATGCCGAACAGGACCGATTTAATACTACCATTTCCCAAGCGATCTATTCTTCTATCAAAGTAAAAGGTGGAATATGGTTTGGCAGCGAGAATACCATATATTGCTACGACTATCATAGTAAAAAAACAAAGATCATTCACATTAAAAAACAAGAAAAGAAAAAAAATATCAACATGGTAGATTATAGAATCCAAAAAATGGTTTATCTCGATAAAAACAAAATTTTAGTAGGTACCCGAAGAAAAGGAATCTACTCGTACAACTGTCAAACTCAACAATTTAGTCTTTTTATTCCAAGCAGTCCTAACCTGCTGACATCGTTATACATAACTCTTGACCAGCATATTTACACATCCTTTTATGGATCTGGACTATATTGCTATGACCAAACAGGAAAAATCCAAGAACACTATACTCAAACAAATTCCGGATTAAACAACAATTATATTTTAGACATAACAGAACACAATGGCAAACTATGGTTGGCTACAGACGGAAGTGGCATCAACCAATTTGCTCCCCATACTCAACAATTCTCACAACTTCAACATATAGTAGGAGACTATTCTTCCCTACCAGTAAACTCCATCACCTTGCTCTATAAAGATCAAGAAAAAACTTATGGGCAGGAAGCGTACGCGGAGGCATATTCTGTATTAAAGAAACGTACATTAAGACATATAAAGATGCCGTTTTAAACAATCCCAACGGACTCAGTGAAAAATCAATCATCAGCCTTTACGAAGAAAAGAATGGAAAAGTTTGGATTGGAACTGATGGAGGAGGTATCAACCTATACGACCCTTCTACTGACAAATTTACCCATTTCCCCTCAACCTATCGGAGATAAAGTTATTTCCATTGCTGAAATATCTGAATCTGAATTAATGGTTTCTTTGTATACCAAAGGCATTTTCCTGTTCAATAAAAAGACGCAGCAATATCGTCCTTTCACCATTATAGATAAAGAGACCAACTATAAAGAATGTTTTTATGGTTACCTTCCTTTGGCCAATCAAGTGGCAAACAACAAAATATATATAATCAGTCGTAATGCATATGCATATAATACACATAACCACACATTCTCAAAGATGCAAACAGATCGTCACTACGACTTCTCTAATAATGCACTTTGTCTATCATACTCCAACGATAAATTCTCTCTTTTAAAATACGCTCACCAAGCTTTTGGGTAGATCAACAAAATGACAGTATCCGATTACTATTCGAGTTGGAAAAAAATGAAACCATCACTTCCATGTCTTATGACAACAACGATATAATATGGACCGGAACCGACAAAGGACTTGGATTCTTCGACTTGAAAAGTCGAAAATACCATCGCATACACACCAAACTATTTAATAACATATCCTTCCTCATTGCCGATAGAAAAGGACGTCTATGGATCTGTGCTCAAAATCAACTATATTCTTATATTATCAAAGAAAATAAATTTACTATCTGGAATAGTTCTGATGGTTTCCCATCTAACGAAATTTTATTCGCATACCAAAAACAATCTAATAAGAATTACATCTATCTAGGTGGATCCGAAGGATTGGTAAAAATCAACACAAAACATTCCCGAAACTGAAACTCAGATACCAGAAATATACCTGTCCGACATTCTCCTTAACGGTAGTCCTTATTTAAAAAAAATCAAAGAGAATACAATAAACATACCTTGGAACTACAATTTCTCTTTCCATCCACCTTCGAATAAAGAACAGAGACATATTCCAAAAATACCTGCTCCGATACATAATTGAAAGTAGAAGCAAACAATTGATTGAAACTTACGATCCAACTTTAAATTTATCCTCTCTATCCGCAGGCAACTACACAATACGGGTTTCTTGCAATACTAAAGACGGGAATCATACCACACCCCAAAAATTGATAAACATAATCGTTACTCCTCCTTGGTATAAGACCAGCTGGTTCATCGGCATAGCCGCCATCTTGTTTATTATTACCACAGCCGGTATAGGCTACATTTATTTCCGACGGAAAGAGAAATATATGAAAGGCAATATGAACCACTTCCTACAAGCTATATTGAACGACATCTTAAAAAACAAAGAAGAAAAAATACCAGTCGAAGAAAACATTCCTGCAACGGAATTATCATCTAATAGGCTAGTAAAAGAAAAAAACGAAAAAAGGATAGAAACAGAACAGTCTCAAAAGAAAAACAGTAAAGAAGATGAGGAATTCATCGCCAAACTCAATATACTTATTAATGAAAATATGGCTGGAGAGGAACTTTCCATTAAGTTTCTCACAGATAAAATGGCTATGAGCAGAGCATCCTTATATAATAAGGTAAAACTTCTAACCGGGTTGGGCGTTAATGACTATATCAATAAACTACGCATAGAAAAATCTGTTTACTTGCTTACAAATACCAACATGAATATCAACGAAATATCTTACGAGGTAGGCTTTTCCTATCCGAGGTATTTCAGTACCTCCTTTAAACAAGTAAAAGGAATGACACCTACCCGATTTAAAGAAGAAAATAAAAGAAACTAATATCAATGACGCAAATGTACGAATTTATTTTAATTTTATTCGTACCACTTACGTCATTCATATTTCAAAAAAAGATCCAAAATTTGAAGTTCTCTCTTATCATAAAACATTTCCTTAACAAGCCTTGAAGCTCATATCCAATCCTTTTACAGAATGGGTCAACGCACCAAAAGAAATGAAATCCACTCCTGCCTGCGCATAGGGTAACATAGTATCGTAAGTAATACCACCAGAAGACTCGGTTTCGCAACGTCCTCCTACTATCTCTACAGCTTTACGAGTATCTTCAGGTGTAAAGTTATCAAACATAATACGATCCACACCTTCTGCCAACGCCTGATTCAATTCGTCAAAATTACGCACTTCCAATTCAATCTTCAAGCTCTTACCTTTGCCTTACAATATTCTTTAGCACGGGACACCGCATTGTGTATGCCGCCTGCAAAATCCACATGGTTGTCTTTCAGCAGAATCATATCAAACAAACCGATACGGTGATTGCATCCTCCTCCTATCTTTACAGCCATCTTCTCCATGATACGCATACCCGGAGTTGTCTTACGGGTATCCAGTACACGAGTTTTCGTACCTTCCAGTTTCTTCACATATTTATTGGTCATAGTAGCAATGCCACTCATGCGTTGCATGATATTCAGCATCAAGCGTTCTGTCTGAAGAAGTGACTGAACTTTACCTTCCACCATCATAGCCACATCACCCGGTTTCACGTGAGTTCCATCTTGAATGAACACCTCCACCTTCATTGTGGGATCAAAACGGCGAAATACTTCTTTAGCACTTCAATGCCAGCTAAGATACCTTCTTCCTTAATCAACAACTTTGATTTTCCCATTGCATCTGCGGGAATACATGACAAGGTAGTATGGTCCCCATCACCTATATCTTCAGCAAAAGACAGGTCTATCAGTCTGTCTATTAAGTCTTTTACTACTAATTCGTCCATAATGTTATCGTTTTTTATGAATTGATAGGCAAAGGTAGAGATTTTCCGTATTTTTGCAAAGTAAACCAGAAAAGAACGTATGAAATTTACATTATTAGTAGTAGGACGCACTATCGAAAAACATTATATCACCGCTATCAATGATTATGTGGAACGTACCAAGCACTTCATTTCTTTCGATATGGAAGTCATCCCCGAGCTCAAGAATACCAAAAACCTGAGTATGGAGCAACAAAAAGAGAAGGAAGGAGAATTAATTCTGAAAGCTTTGTTGCCGGGCGATGCAGTGGTTTTATTGGATGAACATGGAAAAGAATTCCGTTCCGTAGAATTTGCCAACTGGATAGAACGCAAAATGCACACTGTAAACAAACGGTTAGTATTCATCATTGGGGGGCCATACGGATTTGCACCCAAAATATATGATGTAACCCAAGAAAAGATCTCATTATCCAAGATGACCTTCTCACATCAAATGATACGCCTTATTTTCGTAGAACAGCTATACCGGGCGATGACTATATTGAACAACGGTCCTTATCATCATGAATAGAAATATATAGCGGTTAGTGATTAACACCTGCGGCATAATAGCGCAGTCCATTCATCACTAACCACCAATCTCTCCCTATTTTCCAATTTCAAAGTCCACACACACTGGCAAATGGTCGCTATAACCACCATGATATTTCTTTCCCCAATAGGTACGTGATGGAATATTACCACCATATTTTTCATCCTCTTCCAGCAGGAACGGATATTTTAAAATCTGTGCCTTATCATATGAAGTGCGCATACTATCATGCCCTTGTAACAAAAAACCGGAAACAATCAGCTGATCAAGTACTCCCCACTCACCTCGATAACGATAGGTTCCCTCCTTACGCCCGTCCATCAGATTATATAATTTCTTGGCCTGCACTCCACTTTTCGGAGCCACAGCCCCCAATACTTTTGCAATAGAATTATTAGTGGGATAATCATTAAAATCACCCATAATCATTACATTAGGATGCTGACGGATATTCATAACAGAATCTGCCGCTATCTTCAATATCTGCGCCGTAAAAAGGCGGTAGGGTTCACTCTTCTCCTCACCGCCTGCACGAGAAGGCATGTGACACACAAACACATCCAATGTATCTCCGGAGCTACCTGCCCTGTCACATGAAGTATATCACGTGTAGGCCGACGCTCTATTTCCTTATAAGGAACAGAAATACAGTTTTTCCCTACTAATTTAAAGGTACCACGTTGATAAAGCAACGCCACGTCAATACCACGCTCATCAGGAGAATCAGTCATGACATAGCGATAACCCGCCTCGCGTAATGGCGAGTTTTCTGTCAGATCTTTCAAGCAATGATCATTTTCCACTTCACAAAGTCCCACCAAATCGGGGACATTTTCCTCACCCGTGGCAATAATAACTTTAGCTATCCTAGCCAATTTATCATGATAGCGCGCTTGCGTCCATCCTTTCGGAGCATCCGGCAAAAATTCATAATCATTTTTCAACGTGTCGTGCTACAATCGAACAAATTCTCTACATTATAGAACATTACCCGGAACGGTTCCTGTGCATACGTCACCCCTACCAGGTAGCACAAACAAAGGAATAGAATTGTTTTCTTCATATAAATTATTTTGTCGGTATATTAACCAATACATCCAGCAAATGACGCCAGAATTTATCTACAGTAGGTATCAGCATACGTTCATCAGGTGAATGAACACCACGCAAAGTAGGTCCAAAGGAAACCATATCCAGTGACGGATATTTCTCAAGGAACAACCCACACTCCAATCCGGCATGAATTGCCTTTACTTTAGGTTCCACACCAAAAAGTTTTTTATAGCTATCTATCGCAATTTTCAAAACAGGAGAATCCGTATTCGGTTTCCATCCTGGATATCCGTCACCAGTTATTACTTCAGCACCTCCCAAAAGAAAAGCAGAACGGATCATCTCGGACATATTCTTGCGTGATGAAAGAATGGAGCTGCGCTGGCTAGTCACTATTTTAATCTTGTTTCCCTCTACCTGTTTGATGGAAGCAAGATTAGACGAAGTTTCTACTAATCCTGGAATATCCTGACTCATGGCATACACCCATTGTGCACAGCGTAAACAGCTCTCAGAAGATGTCCGGCAGTAGTCATATCTATCGCTTCCTTACAAGGGGATTCAGAAGAGAGTTCGGTTCTCAAGTTCGGTTCCGTCGCAGCATATTCATTCTCCAGTTCTGCAGTATAGATATTCAAATCTACACGAACCGATTCCTTATCCTTCATAGGTACCGCACATAATGCCTGTGCCTCACGAGGTATGGCATTATGCAGGTTTCCACCATCAATCTCACATAAATATAAAATATATTTAGAAGCCAACTGAGTCAGAAAACGATTCAGCAGCTTATTAGCATTCGCTCTACCTTTATTAATATCATCACCGGAGTGTCCACCTGTCAATCCCTTGACCGTTACACGGAAATAGAAATAATCCTGTGGAGCAGAAACAGGCTGATAAGTAAATTCCGCTGTAGTATTTGCACCACCGGCACAGCCGATGAATAATTCTCCTTCATCTTCCGAGTCCAAATTAATCAAAATATCACCAGTCATAAACCCTGGTTTCAATGCAAAAGCACCCGTCAATCCAGTTTCTTCATCCACTGTGAAAAGACACTCTAACGGACCATGCTCTATATCAGTAGCAGCCAATATAGCTAATTCTGTCGCCACACCGATACCATTATCTGCCCCCAATGTAGTACCTTTGGCTTTCAACCATTCACCGTCCACTACTGTGTCAATGGGATCAATTAGAAAATCATGCTCCACATCACTGTTTTTTTCACAAACCATATCTATATGAGACTGCAAAATCACAGTTTTCAAA
>ENA-OQAN01001029-OQAN01001029.1-human-gut-metagenome-genome-assembly--contig:-NODE-1029-length-13004-cov-1.437058_pt1 | contig 13004 bp, 14 predicted proteins | sample MGYA00242735_ERZ504527 | MGnify/ENA primary metagenome ERZ504527 (study PRJEB26092, sample SAMD00036230) | human gut metagenome | host: Homo sapiens | study: EMG produced TPA metagenomics assembly of...
CTCCAATAAAATAGATAGATGAGTGCAGCCCCCTCCTTTTTAGGGGAGAGGTTCGAGAAACGCTTCCTTCGTTTCCTTATGTAAAGTAAGTGCTGCCGTATGATAGGTGACAAGGGTGCTGCGATGTCCCACACTGATCAGCGTTGTCCGGGCAAGGCGGGACAGAAGAAGTTCATACATGGCCTTTTCTGTCTCCTCGTCAAGGGCGGATGTTGATTCATCCATGAAGAGCCAAGCTGGTTCATAAATGAGTGCCCTTACAAAGGCAAGGCGCTGCTGTTCGCCCACGGAAAAGACATGGGTCCAATCGGCTTCCTCGTCAAGGTGGTTGGCCAGATAGCCAATCCGGCAATCCTCCATGAGGCGCGGAGCCTGTCATCAGAGATCTGCCGAGTGCCCGGGTAAACAATAGCTTCCCGAAGCGTTCCCAGCGGTAGATAAGGTCGCTGGGGGATAAACATAAGACGGTCCTGCGGGGCAAGGGTGACCTTTCCCTTGGCAAATGGCCAGATGCCGGCAAGAGCCCTCAGGAAAGTACTCTTGCCGCTGCCGCTCGTGCCGCGGATAAGGATATGGGTGCCTGCTTGAACGGTCATTGTCAGGGGCTTTAGGATTGGCGAGCCGCTTGGAAGGTCCACTTCAAACTGATCCAGGACCAACCTTCCTTCGTCCCCTACCGTGCGAGTGACCTGGTTCTGTGTCTTTGTCATCCCTGCAGCCTCCAAATGGGTGCGGAAACTCGTCAAGCGGTCCACAACCGCCTGCCATTCGGCAAGCGTTGCATAGGCATCGACAAAATAGGATAGGGAATCCTGCACGCGTCCAAAAGCAGTCGCGACCTGCATCAGGCCGCCCAAGGTCAGTTCCCGTCTCAGATAGCGCGGGATGGCCACCACAAAAGGAAAGATGATGCAATCTGGGAATACCCCGAATTAAGCCATACCAACTGTTTTTGCTTTTTGACAATCTTCCAAAAATTTTCCAAAAGGACGCGAAACCGTTCCAGAAAAACACTTTTTTCGTGGGGTTCCCCATGGTAGAAGCTACACTTTCAGCATTTTCCCTAAGACGCATCATACTGAAGCGGAAATCGGCTTCATAGCGTTGCTGAACAAAATTAAGATTCACCAGCCGGTGACCGACCTTATGGATCAAGAAGGTTCCCAGACCCGCATAGCAGATGGCAACCCAAACCATATATCCGGGGATGGAAATCTCTTTTCCTAGGATTGAAACGGCAAAAGGTCCTGAAAGGTTCCACAAAATTACAATAAAGGAAAGGAGCGTACAGATGGCTTTCATCAGCCAATGGCAAGACTGAGGGTCCGTGTCACAAAAAGTGACACATCTTCGCTGATGCGCTGGTCGGGATTATCCATATCCTTCCCGAACATTTCGAGCCGGTAATAGGTCTTAGCAGACAGCCACTCCTCCACATACCGTCTTGTCAGCCAGCGGCGCCAGTTCACAATGAGGGTCTGTTGCAGATAATAGGCATAGACAGCAAGGATGATATAGCTAAAAGCAAGGATGGTAAACCGCCAGAGTTGGTGAAAAATCTCATCCACAGCGTAATCCTGGAGCGCCGTATAAAAAGAATTGTTCCATTCATTCAATAGGACAAGAACAAAGACAACGCCCAGATTGAGGACGACGATGGCTAAAAGAAGGCCATAGGCCTTCTTTTTTTCCTCGCTTTTCCAATAGCTTTTCGTAAGGTCCCAAACTTGATGGAGTAGTTTAATAGTTACGTTTGTTTTTTTCACGTGTTCGTCTCCTTACACTATTACGAATATTGGTATTATAATCCTTTAAAATATAAAAATAAAGCCTTTTTCTCGAATTATTTTCTTATTATCATAAAAAAACGTTTTCCTTTTAAAAAAAGTCCCCTGCTTCCTCAAAGAAAGCAAGGGACAGGACAAACTTATTCGTCATCGACAGAACCCACGGGGATATCCGGATGGAAGATCATTTCAATGACAAGGAAGAGGACCGGTACGAGGAAGATAGAAAGGAGCGTGGAACTCATCATCCCCCCGATGATGGCCGTACCAATGGAGATACGGGACCCGGATCCAGCGCCGGAGGCCCACGCAAGGGGCACAGCACCAATGACCGTTGAGAACGCCGTCATAAGAATCGGGCGCAGACGAACCTTGACCGTATCAATCAGAGCCGGCAGGATAGCACGGCCATTATCGACACGCATCTTTGCGTATTCTACGATCAGGATGGAGTTCTTGGCCGACAGACCAATGAGCACAATCATCCCAATCTGCATGTAGATATCGGCAGACAGTCCACGCAGATACTGGAATCCGACGCAGCCCATGACCGCCGTCGGCACACCAAAGATGATGCCAAGGGGCAGGGACCAGGATTCATAAAGAGCGGACAAGCAAAGGTAAACGAAAATCAGGGACACGGCAAAGATCATGTAGGACGAGGACCCTGCATCTCGTTCGTCACGGCTCTGGTCAACCCATTCATAGGTGTAGCCGCTTGGAAGATTCTGTTTCAGGACTTCATCGATGGCACTCATGGCGTCGCCGGTGGAATAACCCGTTGCCGGACTGCCGGCAATCTTAGCGCCGCGGGCGTATTGAAACGCGTAATAACCGGCGGTGCCTGAATTTCCTGCGAGGTTACGACGGCAGACAGCGGAATCAGGTCACCTGAAGTATTTTTCACAAAGATATTGGAAAGCTGTTTCGTATCGGCACGATATTTCTTATCTGCCTGGATGACGACTTTCCAGGTTTTCCCCAAGAGGTTGAAGTCGTTGACTTCACTGCCGCCGAGGTTTGCCTGAAGGGCCGTTGTTACGTTGGAAACAGGGATATTGAGACTTTCTGCCTTTTCGCGGTCGAGATGGAACTCAATGGATGGCGTGTTATCGGAAAATGTCGTATAGGCCATTCCGACTTCCGGACGCTGGTTAATGAGACCAAGGAGCTTATTAACATCCTGAGTCATTTCGCTGGTGTCCTTACCGACCGTATCCATGATGTAAAGGCTGAGGTTACCCGTATCGCTCATGCCCGGCAGGACAGCCATGTTGAAGGCGCGCACCGTGCTTCCGGTGCATCGGCACCCATCGCCGCTACCTTATTGATGATTTCCTGGACCGACTGACCGTTCTTGCCTTCACGATCCCCAATGTCATTGAGCTTAACCGGGATGAGGACCCCGTTTGGCTGACGCGTCGAGGACAGGACATCGATACCGATGATCTGCATGACGTGACGGACGCCGGGAATCTCAGCAATCTTGGCTCCGAAGGATTCCGTAAAGGCCATGGACCGGTTCGTAGAAGCAGCCGCTGGCAGGGAAGCCGACACCAGCATGAAGGACTGGTCTTCATCCGGCACGTAAGCCGTCGGGATCATCTTGAAGAAGAACCCAATCAGGCAGAAGACAACGAGCATGCCGGCAAGCCCTACTTTATAATGGCTCAACAGTTTTTTCGAAAGGCCGACATATTTTTCCGTCGCCCATTCAAGGGCGCGGTTAAATACATCAAAGAGTTTCCCAATCGGCCCCGTAGCTTTCTTGAGGTCCTTTTTCGGCTTGATGACAAGCGCGCTGACAGCTGGTGACAAACTCATGGCAACGACAGCGGAAAGGGATAGGGCGACCACGATGGTAAGAGCGAACTGTTTATACAGAACGCCCGTTGCCCCGCCCATAAAGGAAACTGGCAGGAACACGGCAAGGAGCACGAAAGCCGTTGCCACAATAGCGCCCGATACGCTGCGCATAGCGGCGAAAGTGGCTTCCTTTGGACTCATGCCCATTTCATCGACGTTATATTCAACGGCTTCGACAACAACGATGGCGTCATCGACGACGATACCAATGGCCAGCACCAAAGCAAACAACGTCAAGGTGTTGATGGTAAAGCCAAAGATATAGAAGGAAGTAAAAGTTCCCAAAAGGGAGACCGGAATGGCAAGGACCGGAATCAGCGTGGCCCGCCAGCTCTGGAGGAAGATCCAGGTAATAAGGACAACAAGGAGCAGGGTTTCAATGAAGGTCACCCCGACTTCCTTCAGGGATTCCTTAACGTATTCCGTATTATCCTGAACGATTTCAATCTTCATGTCCGGTGGGAAGTTCTTTTCCGCTTCCTCAAGGACTTTCTTGATGGCAGCAACCGATTCCAAGGAGTTGGCATCGGAGTTCAGCTGGATGACGTACTGCATGGCAGGAATTCCATCCAACCGGCCAACAACCCCGTCACTGCGCTTGCCATACTCGACGCGGGCAATGTCACGCAGATGGAGCAGTTGTCCATTGTTGTTTTTTAGAACAATATTGCCAAATTCCTCTTCCGTCTTGAGTCGGCCCTGCAGACGGGCGGAATACTGGAATTCCTGATCGTTTTCTGTAGGACGGGCCCCGATGGAACCAACCGGTGCCTGAATGTTCTGGCTGGTAATGGCCGACTTGACATCGGCGGCCGTAAGGCCATTTTGGGCCATCTTCATCGGATCGAGCCAAACACGCAGGGACAGGTCCGGACCATATTCGTTGACTTCGGAAACCCCATCCACACGTTTCAAGCATCGACGAACTGCGTCGTGCCATAGTTTTTAAGAAAGAGTTCATCATAAGTCCCATTCGGCGACAACAGGGAGAAATACATGATGGTCTCTTCTGCCTGCTTACTGGTCGTTACGCCATAGCTTGTTACTTCGCTCGGCAAGGACGCATTGGCCTGGGCCACGCGGTTCTGGACCTTGACCATATCCATGTCATCATCCGTACCGAGATCGAACTTGATATCAAGGGTGTAGTTCCCATCGTTATCACTGGTGGAACGCATGTCGACCATGTTGTCAACGCCGTTGACTTCTTTTTCAATTGCCTGGGCAACCGTCTGCTCTACAACCTCAGCGTTGGCACCAACGTAGTTCGTTGATACGGAAATACGGGGGTTGGAAATCTGCGGATACTGGGCAACAGGGAGACTGACGGCGGAAATGGAACCGACAAGGGCGATGATGATGGAGATAACGCAGGCAAAAACAGGATGTTCAATAAAGAATTTTGCCACTTCCTAGACCTCCTTGTCAGCTTGCGCTCCCAGCGCTGGAAGAATCACTCGACGTGTCGAGTTCATCTTCCGTCATGGTTACGGGATCAACCTTACTGTCCTTATTTAGTTTCTGTACGCCTTCAACCACAACAGTTTCCGTACCGTCAAGACCGCTCTTGACGAGCCACAAACGGCCAATGCGGGCGCAAGTTGGACTTCCTTCATAGAAACGCTGTTGTCAGCATTGACGACATAGACATAATGCTTATAGAGCAGATCCGTAACAGCCCGCTGAGGAACAAGGATGGCTCCAGGTTCCGTCGAACCCACAACGGAAACATTGGCAAACATACCAGGAAGGAGCAGATGATCCGGATTCTGGAAGAGTGCTTCAAAGTCAAGGTACCCGTTGAATCACTGACGGAACGGTCGACCTGATCGACATATCCCTTATAGGCATAAGTAGATCCATCGGCGAGGGTCAGCGTAATGTCACGCAGCTGATTGCCGTTGTCCGTATTGCCCTTCAACATATCAAGGTAATCACTTTCGGAAACGGAAAAACGCACCCGCATGGGATCGCTGTTGGAAAGGGTCGTAAGGACGGTGGAGTTGGCCGTTACAAATTCCCCTTCAGCCAGTGTATTCGTATCGATTTTCCCTGCAAAGGGAGCTACGATTTTTGTATCGCTGACGTTTACCTGGGAACTTGTCACAAGGGCCTGGTACGCATTGACGCTGGCCTGAGCCTGTTCAAGCGCCGTATTGTACTGGTCTGCTGTCTGTTTGGAAACAGCTCCTTCTTCGTAAAGGCTCTGGTAACGGGCTGCATCACGCTGGGCATTGGCAAGGGAAGCCTGGGCATTGGCTAGATTGGCCTGAGCATTGAGCACATTGCTTCATAGGCCCGAGGATCGATTTCGTAAAGAAGCTGTCCGGCTTCAACATAATCGCCGCCATTGACATACTTCTTGATAATGGTTCCTGTGACTTTTGACTTAGTGGAAACCTGATCCTTTGCTTCAACAAAACCGGTGTACTCATAGGTCAGCGGTGTATCACGCTTGATGGCCTGCATGACCTTGACCTTGACAGCGCCACCAGGAGCGGCTGTTTTCTTGCTGCAGCCGGCAGCTCCCAAGGCAACGAGAAGTGCCAGCTAGAGCCATGGCTTTTCTTTTTTTCCTAGCATTGAAACTCCTCCTAAAATCCTTCCTTGCTGAAGGAAGTGCCCCCTAAAGAGGCACTTCCAGCAAGGGAAAGTAACTGAATCGACAAAAATTCCTATACATTATACCCTATGAAGAGGGTCCCTTCAAATCTCGGATTCTGTTGTTTTACTTTTCGTTCTTCTTTTTTCTCGGCATTTCTTTCTTTTTCTTCTTTTGACTGGCTAGTCAAAATTCTTCTTCAAGACGATTCTTGATCATAAAAGGCAATACCTTGTCTTCTTCCAGATCAAATTCCCTGTTGTCGCCATAAAACAGTCCCAACACGGCACCATCATAGTAGAATCCTTTCACGTCTTTTTCCGTGAGGGAAACCCCGGACGCTTGGGCTTCCTTGCGAACCATGGTCCAGAACTTGCCCGCAGGCCGGACAAGATCCTTAAGTTCCGCCGCTTCCCCGGTCCGCAAATCAAAATTGAAACCTTGGATGATGGGTTCATTCATCTCATGGTCGGAGTAAAGACCCATGACGAGGATACTGGCATAGTTTTTCCCTGCGTACTTCACATCATAGGAAAGATGGAGCCTACTTCCAAAGCTGGCATCGCGGATCTTGCTGCGATAGAACATTTCCATAGCATGGTTCATTTTCCAAGCAAGTTTTGCATCGAACTTTTGGAAATGAGGATAATAGAGATTGCCCACAGGGGTATCAAGAGGCAGAGGGATGATTTCATATCCTGATTTGCCCTTGACGCGGTCACTTGTCTGATAAGCCGGTTTCGTATAGAGCTCGGTCCTGAAGGAACATCTTGGACCTGCCACGTACCGGCCGATAAGCCCACAAGGTCCTCACATAGCCAATGGGCGCGGCCTGAACAGCACCAATGACCTTCTGCGTCGTAATGAGGGCATCCACCCCATCGCCGTCCGTATCCATGGGAATGAGTTCAACTGATGCCTGAGCGTAAGGCCGCTGACCGGAAGGAAGGACACAGCCCGTTTCATCAAAGACGTTCAGTGTGTGGTAGGCATCTTCATTGCGGGAAAGATCGACACGACTTCCTGCATCTTCCCGGGCAGATTAGGGAACTGGGAGGCGGGCCCGATAGCCGTCAAGATAGGTTCCTACAATCTGGACACCCCGGTTATCGGCAGCGGTAAAGATTTCATCCGGTTTCTTCCCGGTAAAATCAAGGATACGGAAATCCACCATACCTCTCGTGCCGCCCGTAGGAGCCGCGACGATGACATTGGGTGCGCCGCTGCCGGTCACATCAGCCAGCATGAGATAGGGATCATAACCGCCTAGGTTTTGGGGCCGGATGAAATATTTCACATCCTTTTTCCCGACTTCCTTGACAACAATATAAAGGTCCCCCATAAAAGAGGATTTTTCAACGACGGGATTGCCTAAAAGATCCACAACCTCTTCCTTCCCATCGCCGTCGACATCTCCAATGGCTTCGCTGATGAGCTGGCCGCGCTGAAGCTTGAGTTCCACTTCACGGACCGCCTTCTTGAAAGGAGGCTTGACAGGCACATTGCTGATGGGAGCTGCCAGATTTTTTTGATTGGTCTTTCCCTCTACAGGTGCGGTTCCCTTTTTGGCGGCTTCCTTTTGGCTCCACCCCTCAGCCGCTGTACGGGCGGCTTCCGGAAGAGGTGCTTTTCCTTTAGGAGAGGCTGCTTCCCCCCAAAGGGCGGGCATTCCCAAAAGTCCTGCAAGGACCATGGTAACAAAGGTATGTTTCCTGCAATTCATATCAATAAAACCTCCTCTGCGATGTAGAAGAAAAAGTCAAATTCTTGATAATTGATCTGTCATGAGCACTTATTTTCTCATTATACTATAGGCCTCACAGAAAAGCACGGGCACGGCCATATTTTTCTTTCTGCAAGGGGGCGTCTGTTTTTTTAAAAAATTCTGTATTTTCCCTTTACAGAAAGTTCCAAGACGCCTATACTTAGAGTCACGTGAGTCCGGAGGACAGTCTCCTCCCCAAAGAAAAGGAAGGTACCTATTATGACCCAGTATGAAGCCATTACGCCTGACATCCTCGATGAACTGAAGGCCATTTCTGGTCACCGTGTCATCGTCGGTGAAGAAATCAATCCTGACTACACACATGATGATATGCATCTACGGCCTTGCCATGCCGGAAGTAACCATTGACGTCACGTCAACGGAAGAAGTTTCAGCCATCATGAAAGTCTGTGCCCGCCATCATATCCCCGTCACGGTCCGCGGCGCGGGAACGGGCCTCGTAGGGGGATGCACCCCGGTCCAAGGGGGCGTCGTTTTGTGCACCATGCGCATGAACAAGATCCTTGGTTACGACGAGGAAAACATGAATGTCCGCGTCGAAGCAGGGGTTCTTTTGGCAGACCTTGCCAAGGACGCTGAATCCCGGGGCTTTTTCTATCCGCCCGATCCAGGTGAGAAGTTTGCCACCTTGGGCGGCAACGTATCAACCAACGCCGGCGGGATGCGGGCCGTCAAGTACGGAACGACGCGGGACTACGTAGAAGCCATGACCGTTGTCCTGCCAAGCGGGGAAATCATGCACGTAGGCGCGCCTGTATCCAAATCCTCATCGGGATATAGCCTGCTCCACCTGATGATTGGTTCAGAAGGAACACTGGGCATCATTACGGAACTGACACTGAAACTCATTGCGCCCCCAGCCTGCCACTGTTCCCTTATCGTCCCCTTCGAAAACCTTGCTGACGCCATTGGCTCAGTTCCTGAAATCAAGCACTCGAACCTGAAACCCCAGGCCCTGGAGTTCTTTGAAAAGGAAATGCTTGAAACCACGGAAGCCTACATGGGGACAAGCGTTTTTCCGAAAGTGGTGGAAGGAACCGAAGTCGGCGCTATCTTCTCATCACCCTTGATGCCGATCACAACGATGAATTGGACCGTCTCGTAGAACAAGCGGCCGAAATGCTCCTGGAAAAAGGCGCTCTTGACGTCCTTGTTGCCGATGTTCCAATGTATCTTGAAAAGACCTGGGCAGCCCGCTCCAGTTTCCTTGAAGGGATTGAATCAATCTATAACCTCATTGATGAATGTGATGTGGTCGTCCCCGTTTCAAAGATTCCGGACTTTACCCTCTACATCCGGGAAATTGCGGAAGGCTTTTCCTTTGACATCCGTATGTTCGGCCATGCCGGCGATGGCAATATCCACGTCTATGCCTGCAAAAAAGGCGCCCGTGAAGACATCCTGCCTTCAAGGAAGAAACAGAACGTTTCATGCACGCCCTCTACGCCAAAGCGTCCGAATTGGGCGGCCAGATTTCCGGAGAACACGGGATTGGTCTCGGCAAACGGGCTTACCTTGCGGAAAACCTGGGTCCCCTTCCCATTGCCCTTATGCAGGGCATCAAGCAGGTCTTTGATCCAGACCTTATCCTGAACCCCAATAAAGTTTGCTTCTAATCATATAGCAAAAAGGCGAAAGAACCCATCCGGTTCCTTCGCCTTTTTTATTATCTCCAAACCGTCTGGGCAATGTCGCGCACAAGGGCAATCTTCTTCCACTGATCCTCTTCCGTCAGCTTGTTTCCGATTTCCGTCGACGCAAAACCGCATTGGGGGCTTAAGCTGAGCCGGGAAAGCGGAACATACTGGGCCGCTTCCTTGATGCGTTCCCGGATACGTTCCGGATCTTCAAGGTCAGGACGTTTGGTCGTCACAAGGCCCAGGACGACCGTCTTATCTGGTGATACATAACGCAATGGAGCGAACCCACCGGAACGCTCGTCATCAAATTCAAGATAGAGGGTATGAACCTTTTCGCGAGCAAAAAGAAGGGGCGCAATAGGCAGATATCCGCCTCGGGCCGCCCAAGTCGAATGGTAGTTACCGCGGCACACATGGGTCGAGATGACAAGGTCAAAGGGCTGGTCCTCCAGGACTCGGTTATTGATGGTAAGATGACGTTCAGCAATGACCTTAAGATTTTCAGTCCCGCCCTGGCGCTGGGTCCAGTACTTCGTGTCGCAGAGCATGGCCCACGTACAATCATCCAGCTGCAGGCAGCGGCAGCCAGCATCATAAAGGTCACGGATCACGGTTCGATAAGCGGCGACAATATCATCGATGAGCGCGTCCTCGTCAGGATAGATTGCTTTTGTGACCGCGGCGTTTTCCTCCCGGTAAAGCTCATCAAGCAAATGCGCCGGAGCAGGGAGAGTTTCCTTTACCACTGTATTTTGATAGGCAAACTGTTGGGTAAAGCGGAAATCATCGACGATGGGATGATGGTCCCCAGAAAGCTTTCCCGTAAGGACTGCTGTATCCCGGCCTGTTTCCTCCCCTTCGAAGAAATAGCCATGGGAAAGGGTTTCCCGCTTGATTCCGCCAAGGCCCCACATAAAATCAAGGTGCCAATATTCGCGGCGAAACTCCCCATCCGTCAGGGTGCGCAGGCCAAGAGCCTTTTCCTTGCTGATGAGTTTGCGGATTTCCTCATCTTCCACGCGGCGCAGGCCAGCCTGACCGAGGGCGCCGGAGCGGAACGCCTCACGTGCCTTTTTGAGGCGTTCCGGACGCAGGAAACTGCCTACAATATCAAAATGAACGGGACTCTGTACAGCATGATGATTCCCCCTTACGGTGATGATGGAATCCATTCTAACGCAATGCTTTTTATTTGTAAAATAGGCTTTTTATACCATTTCCTATAACTTTAAAGCATAGCAAAAAGACGGTCCCCTTTTGTCCCGTCCCTTCCTTTTTTATTATTGTGTCTTTTCGGCAAAGTAATGCGGTGAATCGCCCCACTCGCCAAATCCGACTTTATCCCCAATAGAGCCACCCGACCGGCAAGGCAGTGCTTACACTGATCCGGGGAATCCTCAACGCAGGGTTTGTTGTCGTAAAGCAGATACTGAGGCGGAACTTCGGTAGCGTTACAAGCGGCATGAGGATATTGGCTCCTGCCAAAAGCCCCAGTCCCGTCCCAAGGGATTCAGGGCCTGAAGCGCCGTAGTAGCGGCGATATTGACGTTCTTAAGGTAAAGACGCGTCACGGCAATCATATTAAGACCCAGGATAAAGCGCTGGTTCTGTGCTTCTTTGCTGTCACCGCCGGCTGCAAGGACATGTTTCCCAATCGGTGTATTGTGGTGAACGACATAAGGACCCATACCGATCATATCGATATCCATATGGCGGAAAAATTCGATATCGCAGGCCAGGTCATCCAAGGTCTGCCCCGGCAGCCCCATCATGTCTCCGGTTCCTACCTGGTAGCCAATCTTTTTGAGCGTTCTTTAGGCAGTCACGACGCACTTCCACTTATGGTGCCCATCTTGGGGGTGAAGGGTCCGATATAAGGCAGGATTGCTCGTTTCAATGCGCAGAAGGTAGCGATGGGCCCCCGCTTCAAACCAGCGTCGGTAGGTTTCTTCCGTCTGCTCCCCAACACAAAGCGTAAGGCCCAAGGCACCGCCGCCAATTTTTTTGATATCCAGGATCAGACGTTCCACGTAGGCAATGAATTCCTCGTCCTGACGCTCCCCACTCTGCAGGGTCAGCGATCCGTAACGCTCATCATAAGCCCATTGGGCCATGGCAAGAAGATCTTCATAAGGCGTGTCAAAGCGTTCCACCTCTTCATTATCCCGGCGGATGCCGCAGTATTTGCAATTCTTGATACAGCGATTGGAAAATTCCAAGAGGCCCCGGTAATGGTCAACATTACCAATATATTTGAGTTTTACGGCATAAGCCGCATCATAAAGTTTCTTTCGCTGTCCCGCGTCCGTTGTCCCCAGAAGGGTCACAAGGTCACTATGGGTCAAGGTTTCTTTCTGTAAGATTGCATCAATGGTCACAACGGTTCTCCTATCTTCCATCAAGTGACGTTATTGTATATGGAAAGAGGGCGGCCTGTCAAATGTTGGCCTTGGAAATTGGGCGAATTCAAGGGAAAGGTAAGCCCGTTCTATCATTAAAAAAAATGGAGGAATCAATGGGCTCATGGGCTATCGTACAGTGGACCGTCCCACGTTTGGGGATAGCTTACGCCTGGGCGCTTCCTTTCCTAACCATGTGTCGTCACGTCCAGCCCCCAGTGCCATCTGACTTTTTTCGAATCAGGAAAATGAAAAAAAAGAGACTGCGGAAAAATGAATTACTCGTTTTTCGCAGTCTCCCGTACATCAGGCTTCTTCGTCGTGATCTTTGACGAGGCCCTCGGCTTTTTTCTTTTTATAGACAAGATAGTAGGGTGCGATGACAAGGATTCCGCCAAGGCCCCAGACAAGCTGCATCGGTTTGGCATTGGAGAGCATCCAGAGACTCGTTAAAAAGGCAACGACTGGAACAAAGATGCCGCCAGGGATCTTATAGGTCCGTTCCCGGTCCTTCCACTTGCGGCGGAAGACAATGACTGAAAGGACCGTCGGCAGGTACTGGGTAAACCGGCTTACGGCACTGATAGCAGCAAGGGTCGTAAAGCTGCCGCTCCAAGCAAGAAGGATGCTGAGAATGGCAACGACGACGCTTGAAGCCCACGGCGTGCCCCAGCTCGTGCGCCGATTGAGGAAAGCCGGCAGCATGCGTCTTCAGCAAGGGACGTGCACGCCCGAGGCGCAATGAAGGATTCGGCAAGGTTGATGCCGCCCATGCTAAAGAGCGTCCCGATCAGGATGAAATAAGCCCCGACGGGCCCAACGGCGCGGCCAAAAGGCGTCTGGATAGGAGCTTTATCCACAGCTAGATCCGGTCCCAGGATGCCAATGGAATCCCCACGACGAGCATATAGATGATGGTGACAA
>ENA-OQAN01001030-OQAN01001030.1-human-gut-metagenome-genome-assembly--contig:-NODE-1030-length-12998-cov-1.543858_pt1 | contig 12998 bp, 16 predicted proteins | sample MGYA00242735_ERZ504527 | MGnify/ENA primary metagenome ERZ504527 (study PRJEB26092, sample SAMD00036230) | human gut metagenome | host: Homo sapiens | study: EMG produced TPA metagenomics assembly of...
ACAACTACACCAATCACGGTAAAAGTAGTAAACGTTTTGTGGATTACGTTCCTATTTTTCTGTATCATTACCACAGGTTTTATGCAGGCAGCCAACAAAGTGTTTGCACAAGCCACTGTCACAGCCTCATTCAAGAATGCCACGTTGAGTGAAATTCTTTGGGAAATCCAAAGACAAACCGACTTTACTTTTGTGTACAGCACCAATGATGTAAAACAAATAAAAGTCCAAAACCTAAATGTAAATAACGAAAAAATAGCCAATGTGCTTGATAAATGTCTTATGAATAGTGGTTTGACCTATTCAGTTCACAACGGCGTTATTGCTATCAAGCAAATTGAAGAAAAAGAGTCTGCTGTTCCTCAACAGAAAACAACATTAACCGGTACAGTATTGGATGAGACGGGAGAACCTATTATTGGAGCGAATATCTTAGTCAAAGGTACTACGAATGGAACTACTACAGATTTGGACGGGCACTTCTCATTAGATGTAGACCGTATACCTGCCACTTTGATTATCTCCTATATAGGTTATGGCAAGCAGGAAATTAAAGCCACTGCCGGAAAGACACTGAAAGTAGTCATGACTCCTGATAATAATGTTATGGAAGAAGTGGTTGTTACCGGTTATGGTACTTTCAAGAAATCGGCATACGCAGGTTCTGCTTCTACTGTGAAGACAGGAGAATTAAAAGATTTACCCGTAGTTTCATTCTCCAGTTTGCTAGAAGGTAATGCTCCCGGAGTACAAGTCACTTCCAGTTCAGGTCAGCCTGGTGCCTCCACTTCTATCCGTATTCGTGGTATGGGTTCTTTCAATGCAAGCAATTCTCCACTATACGTAATCGATGGTGTTCCCGTCCAATCCGGTTCTGTTGCTGCTACCAGCTCCGACTCCGGATTTGACATAATGTCTACATTAAACAACTCGGATATTGAAAATATTACAGTAATAAAAGATGCTGCAGCAGCCTCCCTTTATGGTTCACGTGCTGCAAATGGAGTTATTTTAATCTCCACCAAGAAAGGAAAAAGCGGAAAAGCACAAATTTCATTAAAAGCAGACTGGGGTAGCAATGATTTCGCAATGGATTATCGCCCAGTTATGGGGGGAGAAGAACGACGTGAATATATTTACAATGGATTGATATTATATCAACAACGTAAACTAGCTGATAAAAATCCTAATATATCAGAGGAAGAGCTAATGTCACAAAGTAAAACTTATGCAGATGGGCAAATCGATAAATATGCTCCAATTCCATGGTGTGGTTTCACAGACTGGAATAAAGAGCTTTTCCAAAAGGGACATCATTCTACCTATGAAGCATCACTAGCCGGTGGCAGCGATAAATTTAAATATTACTCTTCTTTATCATATATGAAGCAGAACGGTATTGTACAAGGTTCCGGTTTGGAACGTGTAACAGGGCGTTTGAACGCAGATTTCAGTGCAACAGACAAATTGACTGTAGCGCCAAGATACTTTTCTCAAATGTAAATCAGAGTGTTTATGACGAAGGATTCACTTATACATCTCCTTTCTATTCCTCACGTAATTGGGCTACTCCTTCAGATCCGGTCTACAATGAAGATGGCAGTTGGAATCGTAAATTTATTCGTAAAGCCAATGACCGCAACCCCAAATTATCAGCTGAATACGATTATAAACATGAAAAAATGCTACGCGCATTCAATACGCTTTATGCCGAATACGAAATCATAAAAAATCTGAAATTCAAAACAACATTCAGTTATGATTACACTACTGTAAAAGGTGAGAAATGGTATGACCCACGTACTTCCAACGGTGAAGATGAAAATGGAGAAGTAGTAAAACGCATAAGAGAATATAAAAAAATGGTATGGAGTAACACCTTAAGCTATTTAACTACTTTCAACAACATTCATCATTTGGACTTTCTTGCCGGATATGAAATTGATGATACCTACAATGACTATTTATCAGGGGAAGCTTACAATTTTACAACTCCCGACAAACATGCCATTAGTAATGGAATGAAAACAGTATCTGTAGGGGGAAGTGATTCAAGGTACAGACTGGTATCCTATTTAAGCCGTTTGAATTACGATTACAAAAATAAATATTATCTAGGAGCTAGTTTTCGTGTTGATGGCAGTTCACGTTTGCACCGTGACAATCGTTGGGGAACATTTTGGTCTGTATCCGGAGCATGGCGTACTATTGAAGAAGAATTTATGCAACCTGTAAAAGATTGGTTGACAGACTTGCGTATAAGAGCATCATACGGTGTAAACGGTACTCTTCCTTCTGATTATTTCGGCTATATGGGATTAAGCTCCATTAGTGGTGGTTACTTGGAGCAACCCGGTATTCAAATGTCCCAAATTGCAAATCCTAATCTGAATGGGAAACCAATTATAATATGAATATTGGCTTGGATTTTGGTTTTTGGGATCGTCTGAACTTCACGATTGAATATTATACCCGTACAACTAAAAACTTATTAATGGACTGTCCTGTATCCATGACAACAGGATTTAGTAGTTATTTAATGAATATAGGTGAAGTGAAAAATAAAGGTATTGAATTAACTATTAATTCCACTAATATTAAAATAAAAGACTTTAGCTGGAATACAACTTTCAATTTAGGTCATAACTCCAATAAAGTTGTAAAATTAGATGGCGAACAGACACAAATTGTCAGTGGAACCCAAATACACAAAGTAGGAAGTTCTTATCGTACATTCTATGTACAAGAATTTGCGGGCATCAACCTGAAACAGGAAATCCTCTATTCTATACCAATGAATTGGATGAGAACGGAGATTATATAAAAGAAATTACCGAGAACTCTAAAAATGCACAATTCATTCCTTATAAACATGCAGAACCAACTGTTAACGGAGGTATCTCTAATTCATTGCGTTATAAATGGCTTGATTTAAATTTCTTATTCTCCTATCAATTCGGAGGATATTCTTATGATACTTGGGCACAAAAGACAGAACATGGCGGTTACGATTCCTATGCAAACATTCCGACTTATTATCGTGATAGCTGGAAAAAGCCAGGTGATCAAACCAATATAGAAGTATATATGCTGGGTAAATCATCTTCTGTATCAATGCATAAAATAACAAGTAGCCGCCGTATCCACAGTACTGATTATTTCCGCTTAAAAAATATCACATTCGGCATTACGTTACCTAAAGAATGGACAAATAAAATCAATATAGGAAATGTTCGTTTTTATGCATCAGCAAGCAATTTATGGACATGGGCGGCCTATGACAATTATGATCCTGAAGCTGTTAGTGCCGGTAGTGCAACTCAAACCACACCGCCTTTAAAAACCGTTACTTTTGGTCTCAACATCAATTTTTAACCACTAAAAAACAACAATATGAGAACATTACATAATTTTTTATCAATAGTCTTATCCATCGGATTGTTTACTTCATGTGGAAACGATTGGTTGGATTTAGAACCGTCCACACAAATTCCAACAGAAACGAGTATCAAATCTCTCTCCGACATTGATTATTCACTAAACGCCATTTATGCGACAATGCGTAATGCCTATGCGTATTCCGGGCGTTTAATCTACTACGGAGATGTAACAGGAGATGACATGCAAGCTGTACAATCAACTTGTAGAACAGCTCACTATTACCAAATGGATTGGTTACCTGCAAATGGACCAAGTACACACTGGTCATATCTTTATTCCATCATTCAAAACTGTAATGTAATTTTAGACGGCATTGACAATATCGAAATTCTTCCAAACGATGAAGATGAGCATATCTTCCGCAATGATTTGGAAGGACAAGCATTAGCAATACGTGGTCTGGCCCTTTTTGACCTTACGCGCTTCTTCGGATATACTTATTTAAAAGATAACGGAGCCTCTTTAGGAGTACCTATCATCACTTCAGCATCAGCCACTGCCGACAGTAAGCCTTCACGTAACACTGTAGCTGAATGTTATGATCAAATAATCAAAGACTTAAAGAATGCGGCTAGTTTAATGATACCCACATATTCATGGTCAGGTACTAGTTTGAATCAAAAAGATTTATCCTTAAATAAGAAAGGTAAAATCAGTAAATGGGGCACATTAACTTTGTTAAGTCGGGCATATCTGTATATGGGGAAGAACAGTGAAGCTTTACAAGCTGCAGAAGAAGCAATAAAAGGATCGGAAGCCAATAAATACCAATTATGGAATACCGAAGAATATCCCACTGTATGGGGTACGGAAGCCTCCGAAGCAAATCCGGGAGAAATTCTCTTCGAAATAGTCAATACTACTACCGAAAGCCCCGGCAATGAAAGTATGGGATATCTAACTTCTCCAAAAGGATATCAAGATATGTGCATTACAGTCAGTTTTTATCACCATCTGTTAGAAACGCCTAATGATGTACGCATTAAGTTATTAGTTAATCAAGACAAAAAAGTAATGTATTTGAATAAGTATCAACCACAACCTGGAGAAAATATTATGGATGCCAATATTCCTATAGTACGTCTTTCCGAAACCTACTTAAATGCAGCCGAAGCAGCCGTGAAAAACGGAGATGCAACAAAAGCTGCAAAATACCTGAAAGCCATCGCACTCCGAGGAAATCCGGACTATACGATGCCCGCAAAGGTTACCCTTGATGATGTTCTAGAAGAACGCAGGAAAGAACTCATTGGTGAAGGGCACCGCATGTTTGACTTATTACGTAATAACTTACGAGTAACTCGTATTAACGAAACAGACGATATGATGAAAGAGGTAGTGCATTTCGCTGACGAAAAAACATCTATGGATTTCGACAGAAACTATTATCGTACAATATTACCTATTCCTCAAAAAGAAATTAATGCTAATTCTAATATTGTACAAACACCAGAATATCTGAAATAATAGTCAACATAAATTGATAAAATCCAAATCAATAAATCCTTCTCTTTAAGTTAGGGAGTGATAATACTCCCTAACTTAAAGAGAAATTAACTATATAAAATACATAAAGATATGAGAAAATCCTTATTATTATTCATCTTTGCTTCATGTTTATTTAATAGTTGTGATGACACCTTTACCAATGACATAATAACCACCCACCCCAATAATCCACCAAGTAATCGTTCTGCTTTTGATAATTACTTTGATTGGGACCGTATAAATGACATTGAAACTATAAACCCATTTACACATACCATAACTACCATGGGAATTCCATGGAAAAAAGGTAGCAGCAATAATCTAGGAATTCCTTCAACATGGTTAGACGAGAATGCTTCTGATCCAATATATGCAAATCGATATTATTCTAGAGAAAATGGCTGGGAACTCATTTATAGCAATATAACCGAAAGTACTCCTACAAAATATTTTGCTTTATACCACAAATATACAGGATTACTCCGTTTTTTCTTTTATGAAATAGCTTCATCAGCAGGCTTAGGTAGTTCAGAGGCCTTTTGGGGAATCCGTACAGACAAAACTACCAGTCTATTCAACTTTATGGAAGAAATTTTCTATACCCATAAATCGTTCAGAAAAATCTTCATATATAGCAAGTACAGAAGGTACATTTTTAGGAAACGAGTTTTGTTAGCTCTGGATATAAAGCAAACAATTGGTATGGATTAGAAATAGAGTGTGCTTATGATCCTAGTCTTAATACACAAAGCTTAGCTAATTTCGAAATTAGAGGTTGGGCTGTTAATAAAATAAAACTACAGGTATGGCTCAAACAAGTGGAGATATCACAGGTACTATCGTAATGAACACCACTAATATTTCTAACTTCAATTTCAATCTTGCCAATACATTCAATAATTCAAAAACTTCTATTGCAGTTAATCAAGAAGGGTTTATTAATACAGTCAGTAAAGAAATTGAAAACGGAATAACTAAGAAAGATTCTTTTTGGAAAAGTATTGGAAACAGTATTAAAGGTGCAACTGTTAGTGGCATTAAAAACGGGTTAAAAGCATTAGTTACGTCAGGAGGCTCTGCAGCTGTAAGTGCTTTAAAAGGTCTAGCAGGTTCCATTATTGGCATCAACAAAAGTAAGCCTTCAATTGGACAAATTGATCTAAAATCAATACAAATACACAAATGCAATTTGAAAGTGAACAAACAACAACTGGTTGGGGAAGTATTTCGTCATTTCCAGTAGCAGGAACCACAAACAACAATAATGATGTACCCATTTATAACTTTCCCCTTGGTGTGTGGAATCTAAAAAAAATCTCCTCAAATAATCAGAAATGTCGAAGGAGAAATCGGAATGTATTATGATGCCGGATATTTTACTTATGAATATGAAGTAGGAGATTACGAAATTCTTGTTAATCCTGTTGTTTCTCAAGAATATAGGGTGTATTCCAAAGCTAATTTACTTTTCAAATCAAACAGTTATGCATCTGCCCTCCTTTTGGCTATATAAATGAAATGAAGTATTATGGGGGAGGTTCCAGCTTTAGCACTGATATTCTAGAAGGGGATTCCAGTGATAAACATTTTCATGCACATTAACCCAATAAAAAAGGATGATTTACTTATCCATCTTTATGTAGAACTAATAAATAAAAATAATCCAGATATAAAATTCAGCTTCTCAAAATATTTTGCAACTGGAGATATTATAGAAGGAACAAGCAATATAGAAGAAATAGATGATAGAGAAGGCCCCATTACTGAACATTATTAATAGATGTCCTATAAATTTATAATTTTAATATTAAATCAAATCGATGACAAGCAAGACTAATTTTATCAACTACTTTCTTCTTGCATTTACCCTCGCATTCATCAGTTCCGACCTTACTGCCGGAACTCTTGATTTCAAAGACAAAAAGAAAGACAAAGAGAAAAAAGAAGAGTTAACAGCCGATGGTCCATACGTACTGTATCAGCCTGACGGCCAAACCAGAGTAATCAATGTAGATAAGAAAGGGAATATCATTGATACCACTTATACCACATTACCTCAAAACTTTACCCTGCATGTGACAGACCACAAAGGCAGGTTTCCATTTGATGTAAAACTACACCCGGTAAAACGTCCCGGATGGAATTATCCTCAGGCAGACAAAGTTTTTGTCATGTCCGACCCTCATGGAAGGCTGGACTGTGTAATCAGCCTGTTACAAGGCAACCATATCATTGATAAAGACTACAAATGGAGCTTCGGGAAAAACCATCTGATGATTATCGGTGATATTTTTGACAGAGGAAAAGATGTACCGCAAATCTTCTGGCTATTCTACAAACTGGAAGAGGAAGCAGCCAAAGCCGGAGGACACGTATCGTTCATGCTGGGAAATCATGAACCGATGGTACTGGCCAATGACCTCCGATACACCAAAGAAAAATATAAAATATTGGCTGAAAAACTAAAGATGAAGTACCCCCGGCTATTCGGTCCTGATACCGAACTGGGCAGATGGTTGGGAACCCGTAACACCATGCAAATGATAGGTAACGACCTATATGTGCATGCCGGACTAGGCAAAGACTTCTATGACAAGAACTTGAGCATCCCCACTGTCAATGAAGAAATGAGCAAAGGACTATTTATGACGAAAAAAGAACGTAAAGAGCTTTCTCCACTCACAGCCTTCCTGTATGGAAACAGCGGGCCCATCTGGTATCGCGGACTGGTACGCACCGATGTCAAATACAATCCGCTGGTAAAAGACTCCCTAGAAATGCTTATGGACCGTTATAAGGCAAAACACATTATTGTGGACATACCATTTTCAAAGATATTCCACTTTCTATAACGGAAAGGTTATCGGAGTAAATGTAGACAATAAAGAAAACCGGGAAAAAAAGCGCGGACGTGCCATGCTGATTGAAAATAATCAGTATTTTGTCGTTGGTGACAAAGGTATACAAAGACAATTAGAATAAAGACAATACACCAAATCCTACCGGTGGTTTTCCAAACTCTCCTGACAACTTTCCTATTTGTCAAGAGAGTTTTTCTTTTCCTTTTTTGCTAGTTTCCTCCTTTTATTTTATACCTTTGTTCCTCATAATAACTAACCTTATAAAACGAAATGAAATCTATCCGAGAACTATACCGCATCGGCACCGGTCCGTCCAGCAGTCATACTATGGGACCGCGCAAGGCTGCTGAAATCTTCTTAGGAAAACATCCCGAAGCCAAAGCTTTTCAAGTTACTCTTTATGGAAGCCTCGCCGCTACCGGTAAAGGACACATGACCGATGTAGCCATTTTAGATACATTGCAACCGCATGCGCCTACAGAAATTATCTGGAAAGCCCATGTCTTCTATCCGTTTCATCCCAATGGGATGACTTTCAAATCTTTGAATGAAAAAGGAAAAGTGACAGATGAATGGACTGTTTTCAGTGTAGGCGGAGGTGCTCTAGCCGAAGAAGGGCACGACAAAGGCTCAACTCCGGAAATCTATGATATGAACCGTATGAGTGAAATCCTCTACTGGTGTGAACGTACCGGGCGCAATTACTGGGAATACGTCCAGCAATGTGAAGACAAAGACATTTGGGACTATCTGGCAGAAGTATGGAAAACCATGAGAGAAGCCATTGAGCGTGGTTTGGATCAAGAAGGCGTATTACCCGGCCCACTTAATCTGCGCAGAAAAGCCTCCACCTATTATATTAAGGCAAAAGGTTATAAGGACAATCTGCGTTCCCGCGGGTTAGTCTTCTCATACGCTCTGGCAGTCAGTGAAGAAAACGCCTCAGGTGCAAAATCGTCACAGCCCCTACTTGCGGATCATGCGGAGTGGTTCCGGCTGTACTTTATCACTTGCAAAAAAGCCGTGACTTCAGCGATATGCGGATTTTAAGAGCACTGGCTACTGCCGGATTGATAGGAAATATAGTAAAACACAACGCCTCCATTTCCGGAGCCGAAGCCGGTTGCCAGGCAGAAGTAGGAGTGGCCTGTTCAATGGCATCCGCCGCTGCCAGCCAATTATTCGGAGGTAGCCCGGCCCAGATAGAGTATGCAGCCGAAATGGGCTTGGAGCATCACTTGGGAATGACTTGCGATCCGGTATGCGGATTGGTACAAATCCCTTGTATCGAAAGAAATGCCTATGCGGCAGCCCGAGCTCTTGACGCCAATATCTATTCTGCCTTTACAGACGGTAATCACCGTGTATCCTTTGACAAAGTGGTGGAAGTAATGAAACAGACCGGCCATGATCTTCCTTCCTTATATAAAGAAACCAGCGAAGGTGGTCTGGCAAAGGATTACGAGCCGATGGATTAATAACAGGGAAAAGACCGAGAACTGTATTTATAATACATAAAAGGGTGAATCAGAACTCGTTGCGACCATCATTTTCAATGCTGATAATAAAAAGATAGTTCAATTTGTTCCTGATACACCCTCTTATGGCATCATTACTATAATGAGAGATAGTTCCCCTATTACAGAAAAAATCTTTTTTAATCGCTCAACTTCAAGAATCCTCCAAACTGATCAAAGTCTACTTCCAACCCATTTTCCAATGTCAGTTCATATCCCTTGCGGTTACGTTCTATCTTCACCGTTTTATGCCCGTTATAATTAGCCTTCATATATTTAGAAATAGCCTGAGGGATAAAAGTAGAAGGAACCGCCTTGTTCTTGCAATCTATCTCAAGCCACTCTCCCTTTGAATTGAACTCCAATTCAATGCCATCGGCCAATTTTACATCATAGGAAGTGCTCTGAAACAAGTCCTTTTCAATCTTGATATACGCAACTTTAGTCTGAGAGAAATGTTTGCCAATCATTTCACGTGCGGCAACAGGAAGCTTATTCACATCGCGGGTCACGACATCGCCCGCCATGGCGAACTGAAGAGAGCATACCAGCATAGCCATTAAAAATAAAATCTTTCTCATAATCTAATTTATTCTTTAGTTAGTTAATGCCATACCAACAACTAACCGCCTAAAAAGATTATGACGCGAAAAATTATTCCTGTATTTTAGATTTAATTAAGGCTGTCTCCCAACATAGGAGGAAGCTCCTCCATATCCTCATTTTTAGATATGCTCATTTTTCCTTCAGGAGTAATAGTGATAGAGAAACGGAATATACAAATCTGTCTGAGGATAACTCACACTGGCAGCCAATATGATATTTTTTCCCTCCACGGGTCTTCTCTTCATCAAATACCACGCCCTCCAATATAAAATGACGGAGATGATCAGCACTTACGAATCCTGAGAAACTTTGCTTGGTAAAAGTTTTGGCAAAGACCCGACTCCCATTTTCACGGGAAATTCTAACGACGATACGATTATCGGCAAAAATCCCCAAATCACTTTTGACTGAAGGCAGGGAATCACTGGGAGCACGCTCTATAAACAAATTATATTTTTTTCCGCCACTGACAATATGCTGGTCAATACGTGAAACCTGCATACGCTGCAAACCTGTCACATGATCCACACTGTCTATCTGGAACATCAATTGTTCTGCATCAACGGAAGTCTCTTTCTTACCTCCGCAAGCGGCCATTACAACCAGTAAAACGACAAATAAAAAATATATCTGTTTCATCTAAATCTCGATTTCTAGGTGACAAAGTAACAAAAAGTAACGGACACTCACAAGAAAACCTCTATAAAAAGCGAAAACCGGGCAATATCACATTGGCCGGCCTTCAGAGAAAACTAAAAACTAAACTAAATTATTTATTAAGTTAGACTAAACCCAAAAGAAAAGGTTTAATCTCACTTAGAAAAAAAATATTCTTTCTTTGAAAGGCATTCCTACTACAACGCCTTCCAAAAATCCATAAAATTCTTATAAAGCCCATAGCAGACCAACTGATCTTCTTCTTCCAACTCATAATTTTCCTCAAAATGATTCTCCACCTGATGCTCCAATATCGAGATACCCAAACCATTCAGCACTTGCTCCCCTTTTATCAATGCAATGATTTTCATATTGAATTCCGTTTCTAATGACAGATCACTCACCTTATAGCCTACAAAACAAGAAGGAAGTTTGAACTTCATCACATAATGTTCCTCGTCAATCTGAAAAGACTCCACATTGACGTGTAAATCCAATAACCGGACCAAACTGCGTGCCGCTTCTTTCTCCGGCGTCAGAATACTATCTAAATTAAAAGCCTCAAGCACGGTCTTATGCACATCATCTACCGCACGGGCATAGATATGTTTCACTCCTTTCTTTTTCAGCAGTGCCACCACACGCACAGAAGCACCAAAATTCTCGCCGATAGCAACAATAACCACATCCACATCTTTCAGTGGCAGCACACTGAGCGATTGTTCGTCCGTAGCATCAATAATAAAAGAAGTCGCGATTTTGTCCTTCAACACATCCACACGATGCTCGTTTGTATCCACTCCTATCACCTCATGTCCCAATACGGAAAGCTCTTCGGCCAACACACCGCCGTAATTTCCTAAACCAATAATAATGTATTTCATAACTAGTTGATTATGATGTTATCACTCGGATATTTATATTTCGTTATTTTTTTCTGTTTAATAAGGCTGGATATCAAAGTAAGCACCCCTACTCGTCCGATAAACATCAGAACAATGACAATCAGTTTGCTGTCACTTCCCAAAGTAGGTGTCAGATCCAGCTTGAACCTACCGTACTGAGTGCCGAAGTACACTCAAAAACCAACGCCATCACTGAAGCCTGCGGCTCTAGAATGCTTAAACTAAAGAATACCCGCAAAAACAATCAGCAGATAAAGAATCAAATGTGGCATTAGAACGCCGGATGGATCATGAGATAACTCCCTGTTGAAAATATTAACTTATCGGCACCTATAAGAATAGCACGCAAGTTCAACATGACTACAGCAAACACATTCACCTTCACACCACCGGCCGTAGACTGCGTACCGCCGCCAATCATCATCAGCACCACCATCAGCAGCAACGTCTGCACACTGAAAGTAGTCATGCCCACACTTGAAAATCCTGCCGTACGGGGACAAGTCGCATTAAAGAAGCCCTGCACCCATTTCTCTGTAACCGTCATTCCCGCAAAAGCATGATTCCATTCGAAAATAACAATGGCCACAGTACCCGTCACTAGCAAGATAGCCGTCATAATCAATACAATACGGGTATTCAGGTATATAAATGTATTTTACGGATTGTCCTCTTATTCTTTTTGACATAACGGTGATACAAGCGCTTGCTTTCATAAGAAACCGTCTCATACAGATTTACCAGTATCGGGAAACCTATACCTCCCAAAATAATCAGGAAAGAGATAGTGATATATAGCAAGTTATGATTATGAAGTACCAGTCGTTACCTAAGTTTCCATACAAAGTAGAGAATCCAGCATTGCAAAAGGCAGAGATGGAATGGAAAGCAGAAAAAGCCAATTCCTCTTCAATATCCATACCCATAGTGCCATGTATACTTAAAAAAATAACCCCCATCCTGCAGCCTCTATCGCCAATGTAAATCCTAATATATATAATAAGGTGGAAAGTAGCGAACTGAGTGACTGCGAGCTTACCATATCACGGACCACCAGCTGATTGTAGAGCGAAGTATTCCCCAATAAAAAACATAGCAAAGAAACTGGTCAGAGTCATGACTCCCAAACCGCCGATTTGTATCAACATGATAATGATGAACAACCCCTCGGGCGTGAATGTAGAAGAAACATCGACCGAGACCAACCCCGTGACACAAGTGGCACTGGTAGCGGTAAACAGAGCATCGATAAAAGAAATACCATGATAAGTGGCACGCGGAAGCATCAGTAACGCCGCCCCTATCAGAATAAATATGAGAAAACTAGATGCAAAGATCAAAGATGGATTGGTGCGCCTGCCCAGCAGCCGGACTATCCCATTAGACAATTGCAACAGTGAAAGCAAAGTGAGCAGCACCACATGATATAAACGGCTGTGGAAAAAGACCAGAAATCATGAATTCCCCCTTGCACCTCCGGTTCAATGGAAAATAACCGGAATCAAAGTCAGATAAAGCATCAG
>ENA-OQAN01001031-OQAN01001031.1-human-gut-metagenome-genome-assembly--contig:-NODE-1031-length-12992-cov-1.764710_pt1 | contig 12992 bp, 15 predicted proteins | sample MGYA00242735_ERZ504527 | MGnify/ENA primary metagenome ERZ504527 (study PRJEB26092, sample SAMD00036230) | human gut metagenome | host: Homo sapiens | study: EMG produced TPA metagenomics assembly of...
TGCAGAAGGAAATCTGGCCTGATGACACCGGAAAAAGCAATGCCGGCAGGAGCGAGATTTGCTAATATACAGAACTTAAAAATTTTGTGTACGATGAAGCACAATTCAAAAAGGGACAGGTTAACAATCGCTGTAAGAAGCGGAAAAAGGCAGTTTAAATAATTACACAATTTAATTGGGGACGGGGTTTTTTTGAAAAAACCCGTCCCCAAAGGAGGAAATATGAGTAAGATTAGAATTGGTATTGTAGGTTATGGAAATATAGGACGTGGTGTGGAGCTTGCAATTGAGCGCAACGATGATATGGAGCTTGTGGCGGTTGTGACACGCCGTAATCCGGAGGATGTAAGGATTCTCACGGAAGGTGTGAAAAAGGTACATTTAGATGATGTACTTTCTCTGAAAGGAGAAGTGGATGTGATGATTCTGTGCGGGGGCTCTGCGACAGATCTCCCGGTTATGGTCCACAGATTGCAAAGAACTTTAATATTATTGACAGTTTTGACACACACGCAAAGATTCCGGAATACTTTGCAAATGTAGATGTAGCAGCAAAAGAGGGAAATCATATTGGAATTATCTCTGTTGGCTGGGATCCGGGAATGTTTTCGCTGAATCGTATTTACGCAGAGTCTATCTTAGTACAGGGAAGCACTTACACATTTTGGGGAAAAGGTGTAAGTCAGGGACATTCTGATGCGATCCGTCGTGTAGAAGGAGTAAAAAACGGCATCCAGTATACAGTACCGATTGAAGCGGCAGTTGAAGAAGTAAGAAGTGGAAGTGAGCCAGAGCTTACGACAAGACAGAAGCATTTGCGTGAATGCTATGTTGTAGCGGAAGAAGGTGCGGACAAGGCACAGATTGAAAAAGCAATCAAGGAAATGCCAAACTATTTTGCAGATTATGACACAACAGTGACATTTATCACAGAAGAAGAATTGAAAGAAAATCACAGCAAAATGCCTCACGGTGGTTTTGTGATCCGTACAGGAGAGACCGGAAGAGATGGAAATAAACATGTAATTGAGTATTCTTTGAAACTGGATTCAAATCCGGAGTTTACTTCAAGTGTTTTAGTTGCTTATGCGAGAGCGGCATACAGACTTTACCGCAAATGGTGAATGTGGGGCGAAGACAGTATTTGATATCGCGCCGGCATTATTGTCACAGAAGACTCCGGAACAGTTAAGAAAAGAGATTTTATAAGATGGAAGCAATGATATTTGAAAGCCATGCGCATTATGATGATGAGCAGTTTGAGGAAGACAGAACAGAGCTTTTAAATTCTATGCAGGAAAATGGCATTGGCACGATTATTAATGTCGGTGCCACTTTTCAATCCTGCACAGAAGTGGTACAATTGGCACAAGAGTATCCATTTATCTATGCGGCAGTAGGCGTGCATCCGGATGAAGTAGGAATACTGGATGAGGAAAGATTTGCATATTTGAGAGAACAGTGCAAGAAAGACAAGGTTGTGGCAGTTGGAGAAATTGGACTTGACTATTATTGGGATAACGAATCTCATGGGATACAGAAAAAATGGTTCCAAAGACAGCTTGAACTGGCGAGGGAATTCAACCTTCCGGTCATTATTCACAGCAGAGATGCTGCGGCGGACACGCTTGAGATGATGCAGCAGCATGCAAAAGGACTTCGCGGTGTAATTCATTGCTTTTCGTATTCAAAAGAGATGGCGCAGGAATATGTGAAGATGGGATTTCGCATCGGTGTCGGAGGTGTTGTTACATTTAAGAATAGCAAGAAACTCAAAGAAGTTGTGGCAGATATACCGATGGAAAAGATTCTGCTGGAGACAGATTCGCCGTATCTTGCACCGGCTCCGAATCGAGGAAAACGCAATTCTTCTCTGAACATTCCTTATATCGCTCAGGAGATCGCGCAGCTCAAAGGAATCAGCTACGATGAAGTTGTTGCCTGCACAGAGAAAAATGGAAGAGATTTATTTAGAATTTGAGGTAAATATATGACAAAGCCAACATTAGGCAATCCGCAAAATACAATTGAAATATTACAAAAAATTATGAATTTTTCATTTCAGAAAAAGTTTGGAACAGAATTTTTTGATTGACACACATGTGTTGGATAAAATCATCAGTTCTGCCAAGATTACGAAGGATGACTTTGTGTTAGAGATTGGACCAGGAATCGGGACGATGACACAGTATCTCGCATGTGCTGCAAGACAGGTTGTGGCGGTGGAGATCGACAAAGCATTGATTCCGATTTTGGAGGATACGTTGCAGGCATACGACAATGTAACTGTGATCAATGACGATGTGCTGAAAGTGGATATTCCAAAACTTGCAAAGGAATATAATGATAACAAGCCGATCAAAGTGGTAGCAAATCTGCCGTATTATATTACGACACCGATTATTATGGGCTTGTTTGAAAGCCATGTACCGATTGAAAGTATTACTGTCATGGTGCAAAAAGAGGTGCAGATCGGATGCAGGTGGGACCGGGGACCAAAGATTACGGGGCACTTTCCCTCGCTGTGCAGTATTACGCAGAACCATATATTGTTGCGAATGTGCCGCCGAATTGTTTTATGCCAAGACCAAAGGTTGGTTCGGCAGTCATTCGTCTGACACGTCATAAAGAACCGCCGGTACAGGTTGAAAATGAAAAATTAATGTTCCAGATTATTCGTGCTTCTTTTAACCAGAGAAGAAAAACACTTGCCAACGGACTGAATAATTCGCCGGAGATTCATCTTCCAAAAGAAGTGATCACAAACTGCGATCGAAAGTCTTGGAAAAGGCCCGAGTGTGAGAGGTGAGGCTTTGACATTGCAGGAATTTGCGATGCTTAGTGATAGAATTAATCAAAATCTATAACTTCATAAAAAGGAGGGATTCATATGCGTTATGAAATCAAGGGAGAAACATTACCAGTTGTTGTTTGTTATTTGGAATCTGGTGAAAAAATGATCACAGAGCGTGGCTCAATGTCGTGGATGTCACCGAATATGGAGATGCAGACGACATCAAACGGAGGTATCGGAAAAGTATTTGGAAGAGCATTTTCAGGAGAAGCTTTATTCCAAAATACGTACACAGCACAGGGCGGAAATGGAATGATCGCATTTGCTTCAAGTTTTCCGGGATCTATCAAGGCATTTCAGGTATCACCTGGAAATGAGATGATTTTTCAGAAAAGTGCGTTCCTTGCGGGAGAAGCAGGTGTGGAACTGTCGATTCATTTCCACAAAAAAGTGGGATCCGGATTATTTGGCGGAGAAGGATTTATTCTACAGAAGGTATCCGGTATGGGAACTGTTTTTGCTGAATTTGATGGTCATGTGGTCGAATATGAGTTACAGCCAGGACAGAAAATTGTAATTGATTCAGGACATCTTGCAGCGATGACACCAAGCTGCCAGATGGACATTCAGACAATCAAAGGATTGAAAAATGTCGTATTTGGAGGAGAGGGTCTGTTCAATACGGTGGTTACAGGACCAGGTCGAGTATGGCTTCAGACGATGCCGATCAGTAATGTAGCGGGAGCATTGAGACCGTTCTTCCCGTCAAGTAATTAGAATATTTTGAGAAAAGAGACAAATTTTACAAGAGTTTGTCTCTTTTTTAATAAATCGTTCATGATATATTTGTTGTTTTTTTATTTACAATTTAGTATAATAAACTACAATACTTTAAAGACGGAAAGGGGAATGACTATGGCAAATTCAATAGACGAGTTATTGTTTGATATCACACCGGAGATTTTGCAGCTTGCAAAATTGTGTGAAGAAAGCAATGCAATTGAAAAAGAGTTATATACAGAGTATCAGGTAAAAAGAGGTCTGCGTGATCTTAACGGAAAAGGTGTTCTTGCCGGACTGACTAACATTTCTGATGTCTGTGCATCTCAGATTGTAGACGGTGAGGAAGTACCGTGTGAAGGAAATTTGTATTACCGAGGTTACAATATTAAAGATCTGGTGAATGGATTCTTAGCAGAGGGACATTACGGATTTGAAGAGACGACATATCTGTTGTTGTTCGGAGACTTCCGACAGAAGAGCAGTTGAATAGATTTACAGAAGCATTGTCAGAGAGAAGAACACTTCCACCGAATTTTGTGCGTGATATTATCATGAAAGCGCCAAGTAGAGATATGATGAATAGTCTGTCTCGCTCCATCTTGAATCTGTATTCTTACGATGAAAAAGCAGATGACACATCGATTCCGAATGTTCTGCGCCAGTGTCTGAATTTGATCAGCCAATTCCCGATGTTAATGGTATATGGCTATCATGCTTACAATTATCGCAGAGGTGAAGACTTATATATCTATGCACCATTAAAAGAACTGTCCATGGCGGAAAATATTTTAATGATGCTTCGTGAGGATCGAAAATACACACCACTGGAAGCAAAGATTCTAGATATGGCGTTAGTATTACATATGGATCATGGCGGTGGAAATAACTCGACCTTTACGACACACGTTGTAACTTCATCCGGAACAGATACCTATTCTACAATGGCTGCAGCGATGGCATCTTTGAAAGGACCAAAGCATGGTGGCGCCAATATTAAGGTGACACAGATGTTTGAGGATATGAAACAGCATGTGTCAGATTGGGAAGACCAAGATGCAGTCCGAAAATATTTGGAAGATCTGCTTGATAAAAAGGCATTTGACAAAAAAGGACTGATCTATGGAATGGGACATGCAGTATATTCGATCTCTGACCCAAGAGCGGATATCTTTAAGAAATTTGTAAAGCAGCTTGCAACGGAAAAAGGCTGCGAGAAAGAATATGCTTTGTATGAGATGGTAGAGCATATGGCACCTGAGGTTATCGGGGAAAAGCGTAGAATTTATAAAGGTGTTAACGCAAATGTCGATTTCTACAGTGGTTTGGTATATGGAATGCTTGGGCTTCCAAAAGCACTTTATACACCGATTTTTGCGGCAGCACGTATCGTAGGTTGGAGTGCACATCGGTTAGAAGAGCTGAAGAATGTGGATAAGATCATCCGTCCGGCTTACAAGCCATTGTGTCCGCACAGAGATTATATAAGAATTCATGATAGATAGTAGATGATGTAAATGAACAAAAGAGTAGTAAAAAACGAATTTTATTATCCATCCAAAGACGGCACCACGCAGATCCATGCAATTGAGTGGATACCGGATGGAAAAGTGGTGGCGGTATTGCAGATGTGCCATGGCATGGTGGAGCATATTGACCGTTACGATGAATTTGCACGATTTCTAGCAGAAAAAGGATATTATGTTGTGGGCCATGACCATCTAGGTCATGGCAAATCTGTCACGTCAAAAGATAAGCTTGGATTTTTTCATGAATCCAAGGGAAATACCTACGTGATAGGAGATATTCACCATTTGAGAAAGATAACGAAGAAAAAATATAAAGATGTACCATATTTTATGCTGGGACATAGTATGGGGTCTTTTCTGCTTCGACAGTATCTCGGATTATATGGGGATGGGATTTCGGGAGCAATTGTGATGGGAACCGGAAGCAAGTCCAATCTGCTTCTTACAGCCGGCAAAGTGCTATGTCGCATCATTGCTTTTGGAAGAGGCTGGGAATATCGCAGTAAATTGGTGAACAATATGGCGTTTGGCGGTTTTAATAAGAAGTTCTCACAAGAGACAAATGGTTCTAACTGGCTGTCAAGGAATCCCGTTAATTCTCAAAATTATGCAAAAGATCCGTTATGCAGCTTTATGTTTACTGTCAATGCTTATTATCAGATGTTCTGTGGAATACAGGAGGTAAATCGTCAGGAGAAAAATGGAAAGATACCAAAGACACTTCCTATATTTTTGGTTGCTGGAAAAGACGACCCTGTTGGTAACTTTGGAAAGAGTGTGGAAAACATTTATAAAAATTACAAATCATGTGGAATAGAAGATGTTTCTATGAAGTTATATGAAAATGACCGCCATGAGATTTTAAATGAAGTGGATCGTAGTCTGGTTTTTGACGATTTGCTGACTTGGATGGAAAAACGAAAAAGATAGACAAAAAAAGAAAGCTGTAACAGCTTTCTTTTTTGGTTATTTAAAGGAATGAGAGTAAAGTGTACATCTTCGAGTTACCTCGAAGATGAATTACTTTATGAGGGGGGAGATAGTTGTTCTATCAACTATCTGACTTTAGTATAAAAGAAAAATGTGTCCAAAATATGATTAGATTCTAAAAGAAAAGGAAATTTTATTAAGTTAATCTTAAGAAGATTTATGTTGTATATAAAAAGGGGATAAACAGAGGAAAAGCCGGTCTTATGACCGGCAATTATGAAAAAGAAAATGATATAAAAAGATTAATATCTTTTATGGTTATTAGTATACTGGCTTTTTGTGTAAAAAGTGTGATAGAAAAGTAAGAAAAATGTGAACAGTTTTTGAAGAATCAATGAAAACGTTCAGTTATTTCTTATTTTTTGATTGGCAAAGTAGTTTTTTGTAAGTGCCATCGATCAATATGGCACCAAGCGGGGCAGTGATTAAAATTCCTAAAACTGCAACGGAAAGGACAATCTGTCCGCAAGGGAGTCCCATAGCAAGCGGAACAGAGCCAATAGCAGCCTGAACGGTAGCCTTTGGAAGATAGGAAAGGATACAGAATAACCGTTCTTTTTTTGTGAGCCTTGTCCGGATAAGGCATATCGCAACTCCGACAGAACGAAATAGAAGTGCAACCAGTATCATGAGAATGGCAGCGCCGCCTGCGTTTAGTGTATAGCGGATATCTACAGCAGCTCCGACCAAAACAAACAGAATGACTTCTGCGGCGAGCCACAATTTCCCAAATTTATCAGAAAGTCTTTTGGAAACAAAAGTGGTGCTTTTAATTTTTAACAGGCATGCCATGCTTACAACAGCTAAAAGACCGGATATAGATACAATGTCTTTCATCCACGTTTCAATTGCCATTAACAAAAAAGAAATTCCTAATACAATAATCACTTTCATACTGTTTCGGACACAATGCTTGTGTGCATATGCTGTCTCGAAAAATAAACTGAGCAGATACCCGGTAATGCCACCGAGTACGATGCCGAACAAGATGGAAACCGGAATGTTGACAAAATCCATCAGATGTGCATTTCCACCTTGGGCCATATTGGAAAATGTGGAAAACAGCACGATGACAAAAATATCATCGCAAGAGGCACCGGCAAGGATAAGCTGCGGAATACTTTTATCTGTACCGTAATTCTGGTCCATCAGGCGGACCATTCGTGGCACGACAATAGCAGGAGATACTGCAGCGAGAACGGCTCCCATGACAGCTGCCTCAATCGGTTTAATCCCCAAAATATGAGGGGCAAAAAGGAAAAAAGCGAGTATTTCAAAACTTGCAGGTACAAATGACATCAAAACAGCGGGACGCCCGACTTTTTTTAAGTCAGACAGATCTAATGACAATCCGGCCTTTAACAGAATGATGATCAGAGCCATTTGCCGTAACTCGGATGAAATGGACAAAATAGAGGGATCAAGCAAGTCAAGAACATATGGACCTAGAATGATTCCGGTGATGAGCATTCCAATAATACGGGGTAGCTTTAATTGCTGACAAATAGCTGCGGCAGCAAGACCTACGAGAAAAATAAATGCAAGTGATGTTAACATAAATAAGAATCCTCCTCAATCTCAACAAATGTTTTGTAAAAGTCATAGAGCTTTCCATTTTCTTTGGCACGCAATAAAAATCGGCTGATTATAAAACCGGTGCGGTATGTCTTTTGAATCTGCGACAGCAGTTGAGACAAATTATTAGGAAATCCTTCCGTGACTTCTTCTTTCATCAAACAAGCGATGTAACGGTGTCTGCTCTTCTCCCAAAGTACCTGAGTATCGGGAAACAAAGAGCGCTGTTCAGACGGAATCGTCAATCCTCGAAGCTCTGACTGAATATGTTCTGAATGCTGTACACGAGAATACAGATACGGATTCTCAATATATTGTCGGAGTTTTTTGATTTCCCCTAAATCAAAAGAGACAATACAGTCGGTATCAATATCGACTTCTGTGAATGGATGGGATTTCAGCTCATTTAAAGTATCTATGGCATTTAGATGATTGCGAAGTTTTTGCATTCGGTGCTGGAGTTCTTGCTGTTGCTGAACTAATTCATCAATTTTTTTCATGTAATAAAAAGGAATGCTCTTCAGGGGTGGACTGTTCCATCGTTTGTATCTGTTTGAGCGGGAGCCCCAGACTTTTGTAAAAAATAATATCGGAGAGATTCATAAAGTCTTCTATCGTATACTCACGATAGTTATTTTCGTGATTCTTTTTGGGTGTCAGAATCCCTGTGCTTTCCCAGTGGCGTAAGGTGGAAGCAGGCAGATTGAAAAATTCTGAAATCTCTCCAATATGAAATTGCTTTTTCATGATGATTGCTCCTGATAATTTTTCTTTCATTATAAGATATTTTGTGTTGACCTTCAAGTAACTTTAAGGTTTAAAATAGCACTGAGGAGGGAGAACATATGGAAAAATTATTGATTTTTGATTCGGCGAAGGAAGTACGGTTTGGAAAATTATTAAAGTTTATTATCCCAACGTATTTGACGGCATTGTTTAATACGGTATATACCATTGTGGATGGAATTTTTGTGTCGTCCTATGTGGGGACAAATGCATTAGCGGCTATCAATATTGTGTATCCGATTGTAAATATATTGACGGGAATTGCACTGGCGTTTGCAACAGGTGGGAGTGCACTTGCAGCGCTTCATATCGGTGGGGAAAGAAAAGAAGAAGCAAACAGAACATTTTCTGTCAGCATGCTGCTGTCACTGTTGGTTGGCTGCGGTGTATCTGCCTTAATCTGGATAAAACTTCCTGCGCTATTGGAATTGCTGGGCGCGACACAATTAACGATGAGTGATTGCAAAACATATGCTTTTTGGTGGCTTGTCGGTACTCCTGTTGTCATTGGAAAAGAGCTGCTTACTTATTTTATTCGCGTGGACGGCTCACCCACTTACAGCTTTTTGACAGCGCTTTCAGGAGGTCTCCTAAATATTGTATTGGACTATGTTTTTGTGGGATGTATGGACATGGGGATTTTGGGAGCTGCACTTGCTACGATTTTAGGACTGCTACTTTCTTTTTCTATGGGACTTTACTATTTTGTGAAGAAGAAACATACCTTGGAATTTACATTTCGAGGACTGTCTTTCAAGATAGGATTTAACTGTATGATAAACGGAACGTCCGAGTTTGTGAATCAATTGGCAATCGCGATCACAACAATTGTTTTTAATAGAACGGCGATGGCGTTTGCCGGAGAAGATGGGATAGCTGCTGTCTCCATTATTATGTATCTGCAATTTTTGTTTATTGGGGTTTATTCCGGTTTTTCTATGGGGATGGCACCTCCGCTTGGATATGCATATGGAGATAAAAAACTTGATGTATGCCGTGCTCTTGAGAGGTATGCATATCGTTTTTTCAGTATTGCCCCGATTGTAATTTATGCATTGACTTTTTTTTCTGGCACCAATGTGTGTATCTTTTTTTGCCGATAAACATAGCAGTGTATATACACTGGCGGTTTCCGGAATGCGGATATATGGTTTGGGATTTTTGTTTTCCGGAATTAACATTTTCTCAGCAGTACGTATGATGGCTTATGGGAAAGGATATTTTGCAGGAGCAATTACATTCCTTCGCTCGTTCGCGTTGTTATTGCTGTTTTTGATAGTGCTGCCACAATTTTTTTGGAATGAATGGAATCTGGCTTGCAGTTCCAGGAGCGGAAATTTTAACGATGTTTGTTGCAGTTCTGGCGTTAGTTTTTATCCCGCGAGGGAGAAAAAGTGTCTGTTTTGAAAATAATCGTGGTAGACATAAAGAAAACACACAAGTAGTAAAATAGCACAATGTTTGTGGTGGAAAACTATATATAACATACAAAAATAATAAAAAACAAAAAATTAAATTGACGAAAAGTGAATAAAGTGGTAACATATAAACAAATAGGAAAACCTTTTCCTGTTTGTAAAGGAGGAGAATATGGCTATTACAATTGCAGACATTGCAAAGGAGGCTGGAGTATCCATCTCTACTGTATCTAGAGTGATGAATGGGACAAAACCGGTAAGTCCAAAATTAAAAGAAAAAAGTTTATAAGATTATTGAAAAAAAATAATTATACGCCGAATGCATTGGCACAAAGTCTGATAACTAAAAAAACCAATATTGTAGGAGTCATAGTTCCAGATATATCGAATGTTGTATTTGGAGCACTTACAAAGGGAATCAATGATATTTGTTCAAATGAAGGTTATACAATTATGGTCTGTGAATCTAGAGGAGAATTAGAAGAAGAACTGAAACTTTTAAATATTCTAGAGGATAGGAAAATAGACGGTGTATTGTTTGCAGGAGTAGATGTGAATAAAGAACTGACAGATGCGATGCAGAAAAAGGAATATCCGGTAGTGTTAGTAACTCAGGAGGCGGTTCAAGGTGAGCACGTGATAGATACAGTTACACACGATAATTTGCAGGCTGTTTATGATGCAGTAAGATTTTTGTATGATAGTGGTCATGAGAGGATTGCATATATAGGCGGGCCAAAACATGATTTCTCATCTGGGCAAAAAGAATCAAAGGATATAAAAAAGCATTGGATGAATTGGGGATTTCCGTACCAGAGTCCTATATAGAACAAGGTGAATTTTCATTTCAGTCAGGATATGATGGAATGAAAAAGATTTATGAAGAGAATAGTATCTTGCCGACAGCAGTAGTTGCTGGAAGTGATTTGATTGCATTAGGGGCAATGCAGTTTCTAAATAGTATCGGTATGAGTGTTCCAGCAGATATGTCAATTATCGGATTTGATGATTTGGAATTTTCCATTTATTGCAGACCAGAACTATCAACCGTTCGGATTCCATATTTCGAAGAGGGACAAAAAGCAGCAAAAGAACTTTTAAAATATATGAAAGGAACAAAGGAGTATGCTGCAACACATTATGTAGCACATAAAATTATTAGGAGAGGAACCATAAAAGATATTCATAAATAGATAAAGAGCTGAATGTATCAGCTCTTTCAAAAAAGAGAATAGGAAAACGATTTCCTGTATTTTATAGTAAAAATAAGTGCATATTGTATTTAAAAATCAATTTGTACAAATTATAAGTATAAAAAAATACTATTTTTTTATACCAAAAGGAAAACGTTTTCACAAATAGGGTTATTACCCTGAATAAGGGAATGCAAAGATAAACTCATAAATTACGAAGGAGGAAAACAAGTATGAAGAAAACAAAGAAAACAAATGGTAGCAAGCAGGTTTGGCACTTGTAATGGCAGTATCTCTAGTTGGATGTGGGAATAGTGGTGGAGATAGTCAAAAAGAAGATGGACAAATAACATTGAAGTTTCGTTCGATCAAGGTGTTGGAGAAGCGACTCAAAAAAATTGTAGATAAATTTAATGAGAGTCAAGACAAAATTAAGGTAGAAACGGTACTTCTTCCTCAGGATGCAAATCAGGTACATGATGATTTTGTTAATAAATTAGCGTCTGGGGATAAGAGCGTAGATATTATGGGATTGGATGTGGTGTATGTCGCTGAGTTTGCATCAGCAGGATGGCTTATGGATTTGACAAATAAAATTGACACAGATGCTATGTTAGACGGTCCAGTTGAGGGTGCAACATATGATGGAAAATTAGTGGCAGCTCCATGGTTTACCAATTCAAGTGTATTGTTTTATCGCCAGGATGTATTAGAACAATTGGGGGCAGAAGTTCCTACAACATATGAAGGTTGGATGGAGCTGGCAGATCAAGCTGTAGGAATAAATGGGATTGAATATGGAGCTGATTTTCAGGCAGCGCAGTCAGAAGCATTGGTAACAAACTGGGTAGAATATGTTTGGAACAATGGCGGAGATGTACTTGATGAGTCAGGGGATCCGGTAATCAATTCTGAAAACAATGTAGAGGCAACAAATATTATGAAAAAATTAGTAGATGAATATGCACCGGAAGGGATTACTACTTATACGGAGGCAGAAAGTGAACAAGTATTTAAAGAAGGAAAATGCTTATTTATTCGTGACTGGTCAGGCTTTTGGACAAGTGGGCAGGACGAAGGATCAAAGGTTGCAGGTAAAATAGCAGCTACAAAGCTCCCAACAGGACCAAATGGGGAAGAGTCTCATACTTGTCTTGGAGGACTAGATTTGGTTGTAAATAATGCAATTGATGAAAAACAAAAGGCAGCAGCGGTAGAATTTATTAACTATATGATGAGTGCAGACACACAAAAAGAAATGACATTGATTTCTTCACAGCCTCCAGTTGTAAAAGATGTGTATACAGATTCAGAGATTTTAGAGGAGATCCCATTTTATGCAGATTTTTATGACATTATTATGACAGGAAAATCAAGACCACTTTCTCCGAAATATGCAAAGGTATCGGATGCTATTCAAAGAAACATTCATCAAGCATTGACTGGAGAGACAGATGTGGTGACGGCATTAGACAAACTTCAAGAAGAAGTAGAGGCATTAAACAATAAAAAATAAAAATAACATGGCGGTGTAAAAACAGCACCGCCTCTAAAAAGAGGAGGCAGTCATGACCAGTAAAAAAAGAAAATATAATTCACTGCAAAAAACAGAAACCAGAGATGCCTGGATTATGATGGCTCCGGCTATCATTATTCTGTTAGTTATTGCGGTATATCCAATTTTAAGAACATTTTTGGCTAAGTCTCCAACGAAATGGTACTTACAGATCCGGGGAGTGGTTATCCGTTTGTGGGGATGAAGAATTATATAAAGATATTTCAGGATGAAAGAGCATTGCACTCTATTGGATTTACTTTGAAATTTACAATAACCACGGTTGTTTTTGATTGGTAATTGGATTTGCAGCAGCATTGATTATGAATAAAGCATTTAGGGGAAAAGGGCTTGTCCGAGCAGCAATTTTCG
>ENA-OQAN01001032-OQAN01001032.1-human-gut-metagenome-genome-assembly--contig:-NODE-1032-length-12980-cov-1.730958_pt1 | contig 12980 bp, 17 predicted proteins | sample MGYA00242735_ERZ504527 | MGnify/ENA primary metagenome ERZ504527 (study PRJEB26092, sample SAMD00036230) | human gut metagenome | host: Homo sapiens | study: EMG produced TPA metagenomics assembly of...
GGAAATTTTATTTTAGGTTTTGACACACCTGGAATTATTGCGCACTCAGATCATTTATGGAACATTCTAGGTATGTATACGGTAGGATTTGCGGCAACTTTAGCGGGTGGTTGTCCACTTCGTCAGCTTGTTCTTGCAGGGCAGGGATCATCTGATGCAGGAATGACTGTGATCGGAATGTTTGTAGGAGCAGCCCTTTGCCACAATTTGGGACTTGCTTCAAGCGGAACAGCAGCAGATGCAGAAGGAGTTATCACAGCCGGAGCAGCAGCACCAGCAGGAAAAGTGGCATGTATCATCTGTATTGTCGTATTATTTATCATTGCATTTGTGGGAAATAAAAGAAAAACAGCGTAGATATCTTGAAAAAGAGAAAGAAGGAAATGAAATATGTATGAAGTAGATGCAAGGGGATTATCTTGTCCGGAGCCATTGATGATGACGGCGGAGGCATTAAAGAAACAGAAAGGGCAGATAAAAGTTTTGGTGAGTGAGCCGCACCAGAGAACGAATGTAGAGAAATTTGCCAAAGATCATGGGAAAAAGGTAAGTACAAAAGAAGTAGGCTCGGAATTTGAGATTGTGATAGGTTAGTCTAAAAGAAAGCAAGTTTTATTGAGGGTACAGGAAATGCAGCGTTTCCTGTACCCTTAATCTATGCTATAATGGAAAAAACGAAAAAAGATGGAGTAAAAAGATGTTTGACATAGAAGAAGAGTTGAAAAAGCTTCCGGCAAAACCGGGGGTATATCTGATGCATGATGAAAAAGATCACATTATCTACGTGGGAAAAGCAATCAGTTTGAAGAATCGGGTACGTCAGTATTTTCAGACAAGCAGAAACAAAGGGGCAAAGATTGAACAGATGGTGACACATATACGTCGTTTTGAGTATATTGTGACAGATTCGAATTGGAAGCGCTTGTACTGGAATGTAATTGATCAAAGAGCACCGTCCAAAGTATAACACGATGTTGATGGATGACAAAGGGTATCCCTTTATCAAGGTGACGGTGAACGAACCATTTCCGCGTATTATGATGGCGAGGACGATGAAAAAGGACAAAGCAAAATATTTTGGACCTTATACAAGCGCCGGGGCAGTGAAAGATACAATTGAGCTGATTCGGAAGCTTTATCATATCAGAAGCTGCAATCGAAATCTGCCAAAAGATATTGGAAAAGACCGACCTTGTCTGAACTATCATATCAAGCAGTGCAAAGCGCCTTGTCAGGGATATATTTCAGAAGAGCAATATCGGGAATCCATCCATGAGGTGATTCGGTTTTTAAATGGGCATTATGATGTGATTTTAAAAGATTTGGAAGAAAAAATGTTAGAAGCTTCTGAGAAGATGGAGTTTGAAAAAGCGATCGAATATCGGGAATTACTTGGCAGTGTAAAGAAGATCGCACAGAAACAAAAGATTACAGACAGCAGTGGGGAGGATCGGGATATTCTTGCAGTGGCAAAGGATGCAGAAGATGCGGTTGTACAGGTCTTTTTTATACGGGGAGGAAGGCTGATTGGGCGAGACCATTTCTTTTTGCGTAATTCTTCGGAAGATCGAAGGGCAGATTCTTGAGAGCTTTATCAAACAGTTCTATGCCGGCACACCGTTTATTCCGGCGGAATTGATGATTCAGGAAGAACTTGAAGAACGCGAGATATTAGAAGAGTGGCTCTCAAAGAAGCGTGAGCACCGTGTGCATATCCGTGTACCGAAAAAAGGAGAAAAGGAAAAGTTGGTGGAGCTTGCGAGAAAGAATGCTGCGTTAGTTTTAAACACGGATAAGGAAAGACTGAAAAGGGAAGAAGGACGAACAATCGGGGCAGTCAAAGAGATTGAAAAGCTTTTAGATTTGAGTGGTATTGTGCGTATGGAGGCATTTGATATATCGAATACAAATGGATTTGCATCGGTAGGCTCTATGGTTGTATACGAAAAAGGAAAGCCAAAGAGAAATGATTACCGAAAATTTAAAATCAAAGGCGTTCAGGGGCAGATGACTATGCCAGTATGGAGGAAGTTCTGACAAGGCGTTTTGAGCATGGTCTGAAAGAACGCCAAGATGGGAAAGAGCTTGGAAGTTTCCATGTGTTCCCAGACTTGATCATGATGGATGGGGGAAAAGGTCAGGTAAATGTCGCACTTGCAGTGCTTGACAAATTACATCTGCAGATTCCGGTGTGCGGCATGGTGAAAGATGATAATCACCGCACGAGAGGACTTTACTATAATAATATTGAAATCCCAATTGACCGGAATTCAGAAGGGTTTAAGCTGATCACGAGAATACAGGATGAGGCGCACAGATTTGCGATTGAGTTTCACAGGAAGCTTAGAAGTCAGGGACAGGTGCATTCGATTTTGGATGATATTCCTGGAATCGGGCAGGCAAGGAGAAAAGCGTTGATGAAGCATTTTATGAATCTTGATGCAATCAAGAACGCAAGTGTAGAGGAATTAAAAAATTTACCTTCTATGAATGAAAAGTCTGCAAAGGACGTATACAACTTTTTTCATTAATGTTATACTAGAAAAAGAGTAATAAAAAGTAGGAAAGGAAGAGAAACATGTCAGGAGTAAAAATGAGTAAGATGGTGGAAAAGATGAATTTGAAAATCTGACACCAGATATTGATATGACAGAAAAATGTCTTACAGTACCGGATATCAACCGTCCGGCTTTGCAGTTGACTGGATACTTTGATCACTTTGATTCAGAGCGTGTGCAGGTAATCGGATATGTCGAATATACTTATTTACAGACACTGCCGATGGAACAGAAAAAGAAGATATACAAACAGCTTTTATCTTATAAAATTCCTTGTCTTGTGTTTACAACAGAGATTTTCCCGGATGAGGAGTTGTTAAAGCAGGCAAATGAGACTGATACCCCTGTATTCTCCACAGAGCAGAAGACATCACCGTTTCAGGCTGAGTTGATTCGCTGGCTGAATGTGGAATTGGCGCCTTGTATTTCTATCCACGGTGTTTTGGTGGATGTGTATGGTGTTGGCGTTCTTATTATGGGGGAAAGCGGTATCGGCAAGAGTGAAGCAGCGCTGGAATTAATAAAAAGAGGACATCGTCTTGTTACAGATGACGTAGTCGAGATCAGAAGAGTCAGTGATGATACGCTCGTTGGATCTGCACCGGATATTACGAAGCATTTGATTGAACTTCGTGGTATTGGTATTGTGGATGTAAAGACACTGTTCGGTGTACAGAGTGTAAGGGAGACACAGACAATCGATCTTGTGATTACACTGGAAGATTGGAACAAAGAAAAAGAATATGACAGACTTGGACTGGAAGAAGAATACACAGAATTTTTAGGAAATAAAGTTGTGTGCCATTCGATTCCGATCCGTCCGGGACGTAACCTTGCGATTATCGTAGAATCTGCTTCTGTTAACCATAGACAAAAACAGATGGGATACAATGCAGCACAGGAATTATACAGACGTGTACAGGAAAGTTTGACAAGAAAGTAGGAGAAAAAGAAAGATGAATTATTGTTTTGGAGTAGATATTGGTGGAACAACTGTAAAAATGGGGATTTTTAAATTTGATGGAGAAACTGTGGACAAGTGGGAGATCAAAACGAGAACAGAGAATAAGGGATCGGCAATTCTTCCTGATGTAGCATATTCTGTTGCGGAGAAATTAAAAGAGCATGCAATTCCGAAAGAAGCAGTTTTAGGAATTGGTGTCGGAGTACCGGCACCGGTATCAGAAGATGGAATCGTCAATGGCACAGCAAACCTTGGATGGGAATATAAAGAAGTAAAGCATGAGCTTGAGGAATTGACAGGAATCAAAGTAAAAGTTGGAAATGATGCGAACGTGGCAGCACTCGGTGAGATGTGGAAAGGCGGCGGTCTTGGACAGAAAAATATTGTGATGGTGACACTTGGGACAGGTGTCGGCGGTGGAATTATCATTGATGGCCAGATTTTGACAGGTGCAAATGGCGCCGGCGGAGAGATTGGTCATATCTGTGTGAACTATGAAGAGACAGATCAATGTGGATGTGGCAACCGTGGATGTTTGGAACAATATGCATCTGCGACAGGAATTGTGCGTCTTGCAAAGAAAAAACTGGAAGCAGGTACAGCAGATACAGTATTAAATGCAGAGAATTTGACAGCAAAAGATGTGTTTGATGCGGTGAAGGCAGGAGATCAGGTCGCAATGGAAATTGCGGAAGAATTCGGACGTTATCTGGGATATGCACTGGCAAACATTGCAGCATTGGTAGATCCGGAGGCAATCGTAATCGGAGGCGGCGTATCGAAAGCTGGAGAGATTTTATTGGATTATGTAGAAAAGGCATATAAAGAAAGAGTGTTCTTTGCAAATAAAAAAGTAAGATTTGCATTGGCACAGCTTGGAAATGATGCAGGAATCTTCGGAGCGGCAAAGATGGTATTAAAATAGGAACTATAAAAATAAGACATTGCAGAATGCAATGTCTTATTTTTAAGGGGTTGGCGGAGTAGGTGGAGTTTCGCTGTCGCTGTTACTGCCACTGTTGCTGCTACTGTCGCCACCGCTTGTATTTCCGCTGCTGTCACTGCTGTTATCAGATGGCGGAGTGGTTGTTCCGCTATTGTTGTCTGTTGTATCGTCAGTTTCACCTGAGGTGTCAGAAGAATTCGCATCTGTATCAGGCTTTTCAACTACGTGTCCAGGACAACTCTGAGTAGGAGCAGTTCCCGGTGCAAAATATTCCGTATAGGCACTGCAGGCTTCACTGCTTGCAAGTTTTCCGGTTTTTGCACAAATCGTCTTTTTCTCAATGGAAGATGGCATCTCGAAATCTTTATACTCATATCCTTCATGAATACGTTCCATAACATTTTTCCAAATCTTCATATGGAAACTTTGGCTAAGACCTTCCATCGGTTTGTTATCATCATAACCCGTCCATACAGAAGCTGTTAAGTATGGAGTGTAGGCAGATAACCAAAGGTCAACGCTGTCTGTTGTAGTACCTGTTTTTCCGGCAACCGGCATGTTAGACATTCTGGCAGCAGTACCAGTACCGTTTGTGATAACACCTTCCATAGCATTTGTGAGTAATGCAGCAGTTGTCTCTTTAATAGCTGTATGTGTCTTTGGTGTTTTTTCAAATAACAGATTTCCGTCATGGTCATAAATCTTTGTGTACAGAACTGGCTCTGTGTAAACACCGCCGTTTGCAATTGCTGCGTAGGCAGCAGTCATCTCGATATTATAAACACCTTTTGAGATACCACCAAGCAGGCAGCCTGTACGATATCGCTCTTGGAATCTAAAGTAGTCAGGTTAAAGTTTTCAGTCAGATATTTGAATCCAAGTGCAGGTGTGATCTCTGTAAATTTCTTCACCGTACATACGTTAGCTGACTGTTCAATACATTCTCGAATAGTCATATTGCCTTTATAATTGCTTCCCCACCAGTTTTTTACTTCACGACCATTTGAGTAAGAAAATGGAGAATCCTCAATTACAGTTGCAAGTGTATCGCCATGCACATCCAATGCAGGTGCGTATGTGGATAAAATCTTAAAGCAGGAACCAGGCTGTTTATAGGATTGCGTAGCACGGTTCAGGCTTCGGCTCTCGGTCTTTTCTCCGCGTCCTCCGACCATTGCTTTGACATGTCCGGTATATTGATCCATAACGACAATAGAACCTGTGGCTGAGGGGAAAGTTTTACACGTTTGTCTACGGTATCGCCTTCTGAGGTGATCGCTGCGATGTATTCCTCTACTTTTGCATTCGCCTCTTCCTGCGTCGACTGTGTCAAACAATATTTATCACCGGTTTTCTCATACAGATAATTACGCATCGTATTGTGATCATAATTGTCCTGTGTTCCGTCCGGATGAGTCACAGTGATTGCACAACTGATGCCCCATTCGATATTCGAAGGGTAATTGCTGTCGTCACTGAGTTCTTCCTCACAAATCTTCTGCATCTCAACATTCTGTGTGGTGATGATGCTAAGTCCTCCACTATACACGGCATTGTAGGCCTGTGTTTCTGTATATCCCATCTCGTTCACGAGATCTTCGATAACTTCATCTGCCACAGCATCTATAAAATAGGAGCTGACAGAAGTACTGTCCTCGTATTGGGCATTGGTAGCCTGAATCCGTTCATATACAGGATCGGCAAGCGCCTCATCATACTGTGTCTGATTGATATATCCCTGTTCTTTCATATCATTGAGAACCTTTTCGCGGCGCTCCGCATTCTTGTCAGGGTTAGTGACAGGGTTATATTTTCCAGGGTTCTGTGTGATTGCAGCAATCGTCGCACATTCTGATAAAGTCAGTTCACAGACATCTTTTCCAAAATAACGCTTCGAAGCGGCCTGTACACCGAGGGTATTTTGTCCAAGGTTAATTGTATTCAGATAATTTTCAAGAATTTTACTTTTGGTCATCTGTTTTTCAATTTCCAGAGCCAGATATTGCTCTTGAAGCTTACGTTCTACACGGTCAAAAAACGTATCTTCATTTACGAAATTAGGAAAAACATTTGTTCTTTATAAGCTGTTGGGTCAGTGTACTCGCACCTTCCGAAAAATGTCCGGATATAATACCTTTTAATCCGGCTCTTACGATACCTTTCAAATCAATACCGTTATGTTCGTAGAAACGAGAGTCTTCGATTGCAACAAACGCATTCTGCAGATCTTTTGGAATCTCGTCAATTGATTTATAGACACGGTTGGCACCGGCATCTACGAAAGTATCAAGAACGGTTGTCTCATCATCGGCAAGTGCCTGTGTGGTAAACTTAGAAGGTTTTACATCTTCCGGGGTGATATCTGGAGCATCATCAATCATCTTTTTGATGAAAAGTCCGCCGCCGGCGACACATAGTACAATCGCGACAAGACAGGTAAGCAGCATGGCCTTGAAAAGGCGGACACCAGCTCGTTTTTTCTTCATAGCGGCTTTTGAAGTAACATTCTTCTGCCGTTTTGAAGCTTTCTTTTTTCCATAATTCATGAATATTGCCTCCTTTATTCGAAGTTCATTATAGCAAAGATATAGTTTTAAATAAAGCGAAATTTGAAAAAGTTCACATTTCGCTAGGAAAAACTTAAGAAAATATTGTGGAAATACCTGCTTTCCTGATATAGTGTTATACAGAAAGAAAAATGAAAAGGTGATGTCATGTTAGAAAAATATAAAACAGTATATCAAGGCGGCGAAGGGGAGACCGTTGAAAAAAAGTCAAGATTCATTGCGACGGTCATTCCGGTAAAGACAGAAGAAGAGGCGATTGCGTTTATCGAAAGCATGAAGAAAAAGTATTGGAATGCAACGCACAATTGCTCTGCCTATGTAATCGGTGAGCAGTTTCAAATCCAAAGATGCAGTGATGATGGAGAGCCAAGTGGTACAGCTGGGAAACCAATGCTAGATGTCCTGCTTGGCGAGGAGATTCATGACACAGCAGTTTGTTGTGACAAGGTATTTTGGAGGAACGCTTCTTGGAACAGGTGGACTTGTGAGAGCTTATTCCGGTTCGGTACAGGCGGGACTTTCCGCTAGTAAGATTATTACCAAATTGCACGGGTATAAACTTCGGATACAGACAGATTATACAGGACTTGGAAAAATACAGTATATTTTGGGGCAGAGAGGACTGTCGGTACTTGATTCTGTGTACACTGATCAGGTGGAGCTGACTGCGTTAATTCCGGCGGAGGAACTCAAAACAGTGCGAAATGAGATTACAGAAGGCACGAATGGAAAAGCTGTCATGGAGATAGAAGAGGAGTGCTACTTCGCGGAGATAGATGGGGAAATGAAGACTTTTAAAGATTGAAAAGAGGTGCGTGAGCACCTCTTTCTTATCTTCTATTGGAATTCCGGTTCAATCAGACCGTATGTGTTGTTCTTACGTTTGTAGACAACGTTCACTTCATCTGTCTCAGCATTGCTGAATACGAAGAAGTTATGTCCAAGAAGTTCCATCTGAACACATGCGTCTTCTGGGAACATAGGCTTGATTCCAAAACGTTTTGTACGAATAATCTTAATCTCATCGTTGTTAGAAGTATCCTGCTCTGCCTCGAAGAATTCTGATTGGAAGTTCCCGCCTTCCTGCTGTCTTGCAATTAATTTGTTCTTATACTTGCGAAGCTGACGTTCAATTACTTCTTCCACTAAGTCAATGGATACATACATATCGTCACTCACTTGTTCGGAACGAATAATGTGACCTTTGACAGGGATAGTTACCTCAATTTTCTGACGCTCTTTTTCAACACTGAGTGTCACGATAATTTCAGTATCAGGAGTGAAATACCTTTCCAGTTTTCCTAATTTTTGCTCGATGGTTGATTTTAAACCAGGTGTTACATCGATATTTTTGCCGCTAATAATATAGTTCATGTCTCCAACCCCTTTGCGATATATTTTATGGTCTTATTATACAACCAAATGATGGGACATGCAATAAAAATAACGAGAAAATTCTAAAAATAATATAAAAAAAACTGACAAATAAAGCTAAAATAAGAAAAAACTCGAAAACTATAGTTTTCCTCTTTTTCTCATCTTGGAATCCAGAATTTTTTTACGGATACGAAGTGACTGTGGTGTTACTTCTAACAGCTCGTCGGTATCGATAAAATCAAGCGCTTCTTCCAAGCTCAAAATACGTGGAGTTGTAAGCTTGAGCGCATCATCGGCACCGGAAGAGCGGGTGTTTGTTAAATGTTTTGTTTTACATACGTTGAGTTCAATATCTTCAGCTTTTCCGTTCTGTCCGATGACCATTCCGGAATATACCTTTTCTCCGGCCCCGATAAAGAGAGTACCTCGCTCTTGAGCGCTGTACAATCCGTAAGTAACAGATTCGCCAGTTTCAAAAGCAATCAGAGAACCTTGTTTGCGATACTGAATGTCTCCTTTATATGGTGCGTAGCCGTCAAATGCAGTATTTAAAATTCCATTTCCTTTTGTGTCTGTCATGAATTCCCCACGGTATCCGATCAGACCTCTTGCAGGGATTGAAAATTCCAGTCTTGTAGTTGTCCCGTTGGAGGCGCTCATATTCTGGAGTTCTCCTTTTCGCTGACTTAACTTGTCGATGACTGTTCCGGTAAATTCATCCGGTACGTCGATGTATGCAGTCTCGATTGGCTCTAAGAGTTTGCCGTTCTCATCTTTTTTATAGAGAACTTCCGCCTTGCTTACTGCAAATTCATAACCTTCACGTCTCATGTTTTCGATAAGAACGGACAAGTGAAGTTCACCACGTCCGGATACACGGAAACTGTCTGCGTTTTCTGACTCTTCGACACGGAGACTGACATCTGTATTCAATTCACGCAGCAGACGGTCACGCAGGTGGCGGGACGTTACAAATTTTTCCTTCCTGTCCGGCAAATGGGCTGTCATTGACGATAAACTGCATTGCAATCGTTGGTTCTGAAATCTTTTGGAATGGGATTGCAACCGGATTTTCAGGAGAACAGAGTGTGTCACCGATAGAAATATCTGAAATTCCTGAAATTGCAACGATCGATCCGATTGTTGCCTCTTTTACTTCTACTTTGTTGAGTCCGTCAAATTCATATAATTTGCTGATTTTTACTTTTTTCTGTTTGTCAGGTTCGTGGGCGTTTACGACAACCATGTCCTGATTTACGGCGATCGTACCGTTGTCTACTTTTCCGATACCAATACGTCCGACATATTCATTGTAGTCGATCGTGCTGATAAGAACCTGTGTATCGGTGTCAGGATCACCTTCCGGAGCAGGGATATAATCTAAAATTGTCTCGAATAATGGAATCATATTTTCCGGTTCATCTGTCAAATCTAAGATGGCATGTCCGGCTTTGGCAGATGCATATACAAATGGGCAGTCCAACTGTTCGTCAGATGCGTCAAGATCCATGAACAATTCTAAAATCTCGTCGATGACCTCTTCCGGTCTTGCCTCCGGACGGTCAATTTTATTGATGCAGACGATGACCGGAAGCTGTAACTCCAACGCTTTTTTCAATACGAATTTTGTCTGAGGCATCGCACCTTCAAATGCATCTACGACAAGGATAACACCGTTTACCATCTTTAAGACACGCTCTACCTCACCGCCGAAATCGGCATGTCCAGGTGTGTCGATGATGTTGATCTTCGTATCTTTATAGTATACGGCTGTATTTTTTGCCAAAATAGTGATTCCACGTTCACGCTCGATATCGTTGGAATCCATGACACGCTCAGCCACTTCCTGATTGGCGCGGAATACACCGCTTTGCTTTAAAAGCTCGTCTACCAGTGTTGTCTTTCCGTGGTCAACGTGAGCGATGATGGCAATATTTCTAATATCTTCTCTTTGTTTCTTCATTGTAAAATACCTTCTTTCTGTTATCAAAAAGCTTTTTATATCCATAAAAGCAAAGGTTTTAAAATATAACTCATATAGTTTATCATATTATTAACAGAATACAAGAGTTTAAGTGAGAAATATAGAAAATGTCGAGAAAGGCTGTCGAGAATTGGCGCACGGTTTTTAAGGCAAAAAGTTCTAAAGTGTGATAAATAGAATAGAACTTAGTAAGTGACTAAAAATACTGCGAAGAGGAAGGGAGAACTAACAATTCATGTCAGATAAGATTATTGAAAACAAACCAGGTAACGATTATGGGAGAGGTGGCGTCTCAGTTTACATTCAGCCACGAGGTATTCGGGGAAGGCTTTTATATGGTGGAAGTGCTTGTGAAGCGTTTGAGCAATTCAGACGATCGTATTCCGCTGATGATTTCAGAGAGGCTGATTGATGTGCATCAGGATTACACAGGGGAATATATTATGGTAACAGGGCAATTCCGCTCCTATAATCATCATGATGAACAAAAAAAACAGACTTGTACTTTCTGTATTTGTAAGAGAGGTAACATTTGTGGAAGAAGAGCTTGATGGGGCAAAGACAAACAGTATCTTTTTAGATGGCTATATCTGCAAAACACCGATTTACAGAAAGACACCGCTTGGAAGAGAGATTGCAGATCTTCTGCTGGCTGTAAACAGACCATATGGGAAATCGGATTACATACCATGCATCTGCTGGGGAAGAAATGCAAGATTTGCATCTGGCTTTGAAGTCGGAGAACATGTGCAGATATTAGGCGGATTCAGAGCGGGAATATATAAAAAAACTGACAGAGACAGAGACGCAGAAACGGATTGCATATGAAGTTTCTGTAAGCAAACTGGAATGTGTAGAAGAATGAGTTCACGTGCATTGACATTGCCTGTGAATGTGTAAATCCTGTAGAAGAGAACTGAGAACTCGGTATGTAAGGAGGACTAGAATGGCTATTTTTACAGGGGCAGGAGTGGCGATTATCACACCATTTCATGCGGATGGAAGTATTAATTATGAAAAATTAGAAGAATTGATTGATTATCATTGCAATAACGGGACAGACAGTATTGTGATTTGTGGCACGACAGGTGAGTCTGCGACGATGACAGAAGAAGAACATCTGGACTGTATTAAAAAGACAATTGATTTCACAAAAGGAAGAGTTCCGGTTATCGCGGGAACGGGATCAAACTGTACAAGAACAGCAATTGAATTGTCAAAAGCGGCAGCAGAGTACGGGCAGATGGATTACTGGTTGTCACCCCATATTATAATAAAGCAACACAGGCCGGATTGATTCAACATTATACAGCGGTTGCGAATGAAGCTAAAGCGCCAATTATCATGTACAGTGTGGCAAGCAGAACAGGCTGCAATATTGAGCCGGCGACAGTTGCGCATCTTGTGAAGAATGTGGATAACATTGTCGGAATCAAGGAAGCTTCGGGGAATATTTCTCAGGTTGCGAAGATTATGAACCTGACAGATGGAAAGGTCGACTTGTATTCAGGAAATGATGATCAGATTGTGCCGATTATGTCCCTTGGCGGAAAAGGTGTGATTTCTGTATTGTCTAATATCGCCCCAAAAGAGACGCACGATATCTGTGCAAAATTCTTTGAAGGTGATGTAAAAGGAAGTATGGAATTACAGTTAAATGCATTGCCTTTGATTGAGCAGTTATTCTGTGAAGTGAATCCAATTCCTGTGAAAAAAGCGATGAACCTGATGGGAATGGAAGTTGGAGGACTTCGTATGCCGTTGACGGAGCTTACAGAGGCACATACGGAAACGTTAAAGAAAGCGATGAAAGATTTTGGGATTTTATAGATCGCTGTGAACAGTGATTTTATGCAAAAGAATGTAGAGGTAGGAGAGTTTTGTTTTTTGCAAACTCTTCTTTTTTTTGTTGTTTTAATTTTTTTCTCTCTGGCTTTGATAATTTGTAAAACTAATCATTAGTCATGAAGTAGATATTGAACAATCAGATATCAAGCATGTTTTGGTTGCAAGCGTTATTGCTGGAACGGCAGCAGCTTTCAGGTCATGGCTCTTCGCCAAACTGGACGAGCGCAAAGCCCGAAAATCCCCCCCTTCCGATCCAAATCCTGAACCACGATCCCGGCCACTGAGCGGGATCTTTTAACAATCACTCGCTGCGGATCAGACAATCATAACGATCGCGTTAATCACCGGCAGATCGCCAGTGCTCGTTCAGCGTCCCCGGAAATTCTCTCAGCCACTTTTTCACCTTCAATTTATTGATATGCGTGATACTTAACCCTTTCAGGCACCCCCATAACTCGCGGGTATTTTGCGGCGCAATCACAATACAGTCCGGCATAACACGGATCTTTACCGCCATCCCGCTACGAAATCCGACGCGGGACAGCCGCTCGCCCGCCAGCGGCAAATAATTGCGATCCATTCGGGTATAAAGTTCGCAGCAGGCAGAGCCTGATCCCCCTCTGGCGTAAACACGTTCAGACCCGGTGCGTTCCCCGTGAAGCGCACGCGGGTTCTTTTTTGTGCACCTGCTCGCGAATTTCTACATTATTCTCAGATACTGCAACTTCTGTTTGGG
>ENA-OQAN01001033-OQAN01001033.1-human-gut-metagenome-genome-assembly--contig:-NODE-1033-length-12973-cov-1.727230_pt1 | contig 12973 bp, 17 predicted proteins | sample MGYA00242735_ERZ504527 | MGnify/ENA primary metagenome ERZ504527 (study PRJEB26092, sample SAMD00036230) | human gut metagenome | host: Homo sapiens | study: EMG produced TPA metagenomics assembly of...
GGTGTTTTCTCTTTTGGTCGGCATGGGTATCGTGTGCAGCCTCTCCATCTGGGGCAATATCGAGCTTTGGGAAGTCCAAACGCCAGTATGCGGACGATGCGCTGAAGTTCCGTGTCATCCGCTCATGGGAGGATGCAACGCCAATCACATCCTATGGCTGAATGACGTGTTTGACATCCACCGCAACGAGGAAGCCATTGAATGGATACGGCAGGAGGCTGACGGTTACGACAGAGGTTAAAGACTTTATCCGACAGTCTGATGCAGGAGAAGTTGAAAGTGAAACAAACGAAGAATAACCAAAAGTAAAGTGAATGGCATCGGTAAAAGTGAAATTCCGTCCTTCTTCCGTAAACGGCAAGGAGGGCAGCATCTATTATCAGGTAATACACAACCGCGCGGTCCGCCAAGTCAAGACGGATTGCCGGATATTTGAAAGCGAGTGGAACGGCAAGACATCGGCAGTTGCCGTTCCTTTTCTGGCAAGCAATGAGCGTAAGAACCACCTGCAATCGGTCGTAATTCGGATAGAATGGGATGTAAAACGCCTGACGGCAATCATCGCATTGCTTGAAAAAAGGAACAAAGGTTACACGGTGGACGACATCCTCGTAAAATTCAACAGGCAAGCGGACGGGCAATCCCTGTTCCCTTTCATGCAAGGCATCATCGGACAGTTAAAGCGGCTAAACAGAGTCCGCACGTCGGAAACATACGCCGCCACGCTTGCCAGCTTCATGAAGTTCCGTGACGGTCAGGACATCCTATTGTGTGAAATAGATAGCGATACGATGATGCTCTATGAAGCATGGCTGAAAGCAACGGCAACTGTCCCAATACCACTTCGTTCTATATGCGCATACTCCGTGCCGTCTATAACCGTGCCGTGGAAAAGGAACTGACGGAACAGAGGCATCCTTTCAAGCACGTCTATACAGGCATAGACAAGACCGTGAAACGGGCTGTGCCATTGAAGGCTATCAAGCGCATTAAGGAACTTGACCTGACGCTGAAACCGCACTTGGACTATGCGAGGGATATGTTCCTCTTTTCGTTTTACACCCGTGGCATGTCGTTCATCGACATGGCTTATCTGAAAAAGTCGGACTTGAAGAACGGCATCCTTACGTACCGCAGGAGAAAAACCGGGCAACTACTGACAATCAAGTGGGAGAAGTGCATGGAGGAAATCGTGACCAAATATGCTGGCTGCTCCGCCACGCAATACTTGTTGCCCATAATCACCAACCCGTTGGTCAGTGAACGTGTGCAATACAGAAATGCACTTTACCGAGTAAACACCGCGTTGAAAGAGGTCGCAAGGCTCGTGAATATATCCATTCCATTGACTATGTACTGTGCGAGGCACGGTTGGGCAAGCGTCGCCAAGAGCAAGAACATCCCGCTTTCAGTCATCAGCGAGGGTATGGGGCACGACTCTGAGGAAACAACGCGCATTTATCTTGCATCGCTCGATACGTGTGTGGTGGACAGGGCGAACAGCCTTATCCTGAAAGGCTTGTGATTTATATGTTGGAATCTGTGTTTTGCAAATGCTTTCATCTCTTGCTTAGAGATAATGGCAAGTGTGCAAATATACGAAAAATAGGGCGATTCCTTGCAGAATATCCGTAAAAAACCGCTTTCCATCAAGTAAGAAAAGCATATTTTGTTTAGTATTTCCCTTTGTGCCGAGTTATAAGTCACTGTATGCCAATACTTGTTTTCATGACATTCATCTCTAAGCAAGAGATGAATGTACGGCAAGGGTTTTTAAGCATTGTAACACTATGGAACTGCCCGTACAGTTTGACAACATAAACCGCCGTGTCGTGGACGACCTAAAGGAGAAACTTACCGCCGCAAGCAGCCTGTCTGTAGCGGCGGCAAGTTTTTCCATCTATGCCTTTGAAGCCTTGAAAAAGGAGTTGGAAGCGGTGCGCGAGTTGCGTTTTATTTTCACTTCACCTGCCTTTAACAAGGAAACGGCAAAGAAACAGCAACGTGAGTTCTACATCCCCAAGCTGAACCGCGAGCGTAACCTCTACGCTCTGAATTTGAGATACGTCTGCGCAATCAGCTATCTCAAAAGGCCATCGCCCGTGAGTGCGCCGAGTGGATTCGCCGCAAGGTGCGTTTCAAAAGCAATGTATCGGGCGGAGTGATGAACGGTTTATGAATGTGGTTGATGGTAAGGGAAACGATTTTACTTACTTTCCGTTCAACGAGTTCACCACTACCGAGCTTGGCATCGAGCGCGGCAACAATCTCTGTCCGGGCGTCATGCGCTTGCCGTCACCATACGCCGAGCAGTACATCAGGAATTTTGACGAGCTGTGGCGTGACAAAGACCGCTTTCAGGACGTGACTGACACTGTAATTGAGAATATCGAGACCGTTTACCGCGAGAACGCGCCGGAGTTCATCTACTTCGTCACGCTCTACAATATCTTCCATGAATTTCTGGAAGACATCAGCGAAGACGTACTGCCCAACGAGGCGACAGGCTTCAAGAACAGTGAAATATGGGGCAAGCTCTACAACTTTCAGTGCGACGCAGTCCTTGCCATCATCAACAAACTGGAGAAATACAATGGTTGCATCCTTGCCGACAGCGTGGGCTTGGGCAAGACATTTACGGCGTTGGCCGTAATCAAGTATTACGAGAACCGCAACAAGTCGGTGCTGGTGCTTTGCCCGAAGAAGCTCAACGACAACTGGATAACCTACCGCAGCAACTATGTGAACAACCCCATCGCCCGTGACCGACTGCGTTACGACATCCTGTTCCACACCGACTTGTCGCGTAACACGGGCAAGACCAACGGCCTCGACCTCTCGCATATCAACTGGGGCAACTACGACCTTGTGGTCATCGACGAGAGCCACAACTTCCGTAACGGCGGCAAGGTGACGACCGACGAGGACGACAATCCGAAGGAGAACCGTTACCTGCGGCTGATGAACCGTGTGATGCGGCAAGGCGTAAGAACCAAGGTGTTAATGCTTTCGGCCACACCCGTGAACAACCGTTTCAACGACCTGAAGAACCAGTTGCAGCTTGCCTACGAGGGAGATGCGTCGAACATTGACGGACTGCTCGGCACCAAGAACAGCATAGACGACATATTCCGTCAGGCGCAGACGGTCTATAACCGTTGGAGCAAGCTGCCAGCCGAGGAGCGCACCACCAAGGCGTTGCAAGACGCATTGAGCTTCGATTTCTTTGAGGTACTCGATGCCGTCACCATAGCACGCAGCCGCAAGCATATTGAGCAGTATTACGACACGGCAGACATTGGCAAGTTTCCTAATCGTTTGTCGCCCTTGTCGCGCGCCCCAAGCTGACCGACTTAGACAATGCCGTAACCTATAACGAGATATACAGACTGATACAGAAGCTCAATCTTGCCATCTATACGCCCTCAGACTTCATCCTGCCGTCAAAGCGTTACAAGTATATAACCGGTAAGGAAAGCGACAAGGACTTTTATGCCGGGCTGTCAATGTCGGGGCGAGAGCGTGGCATACGCCGCCTGATGTGCATCAACCTACTGAAACGCTTGGAGAGTTCGGTGGCTTCGTTCCGCCTTACCGTGGAGCGTGTGAGGGAACAGGTAAACGTTGTATTGGAGAAAATCGGTAAGGCAGATTTAAGCAATACGACGGTGGATGGTGATTTGACGCCCGACGGCTTGGATATGGACGACAGCGAGAGCGACGTGTTCATGGCAACAAGAAAGGGAAGGTCTGCCTTGCAGACATGGACTATATTTCTTGGAGCGGATATTTGGAGAAAGACTTGAAGACGCTCGGTCTGCTCTTGCAGAGAATTTCAGCCATTACACCCGCGCATGACGGCAAGCTCGCCCAACTGAAAGCGGACTTGCAGGAGAAGTTTACGCACCCCATAAACGGCAATAACAAGAAAGTAATTATCTTCACCGCCTTTTCCGACACGGCGGTTTATCTCTATGATAACCTCGCGACCTACATCAAGGAGCAATTCAATCTTGACACCGCCCTCGTGACGGGCGGACGTGGAGGCACGCACTACGCTGAAGCTGAAGGCAAGCAGAAGCTCGACTTCAACACCGTGCTCACCCTCTTCTCGCCAATCAGCAAGGAGAAAGTAGCCATATTTCCCGACACCGACGGTGAGATTGACGTGCTCATCGCCACCGACTGCATCAGCGAGGGTCAGAACTTGCAGGACTGCGACTATCTCGTCAACTTCGACATCCATTGGAATCCGGTGCGCATCATCCAGCGTTTCGGGCGCATCGACCGCATCGGGCTCGCGCAACGCCGTCATCCAGATGGTGAACTACTGGCCGGACGTGTCGCTCGATGAGTACATCAACCTGAAAGCCGTGTGGAGGCGCGAATGAAAGTGTCGGTGCTTACCGCCACGGGCGACGACAATCCATTGACCACAGAGGAACAGAACGACCTCGACTACCGCAAGGAGCAGTTGCAACGCCTGCAACACGAGGTAATAGACCTTGAGGACATGAACACGGGCGTGTCAATCATGGACTTGGGGCTTAACGAGTTCCGCCTCGACCTGTTGGCTTACATGAAAGACAATCCCGACGTGGAGCACACGCCCAACGGCTCCATGCCGTTACCCGCTCGCGGAAGGACACACCCGAAGGTGTCATCTTCGTGCTGAAGTCACGCAAGGACTCACTGCCCCTCGATGTGAAGAACCGCCTGCATCCGTTCTACATGGTTTACATCGGCATGGACGGCAATGTGGTCATCAACCATCTTTCGCCGAAAGACTTGCTCGACCGTTTCCGCTCGTTGTGTAAAGGCAAGGCGGAGCCGGACAAGGACCTGTGCCACATATTCAATAAGGAAACGCGCGACGGCGCGGACATGAGCCGTTACTCAAAACTGCTAAACCAAGCGGTGGTAAGCATCGTACAGACCAAGGAAGTGAGTGACATGGAGAGTTTTCTCACAGGGGCGCAGACTACATTGTTTACGGGGCGCAAGGTTGAGCCTGACGACTTCGAGCTGATAGATTTCCTCGTTGTAAGAAAGGAGGACGGCGTATGTTAGGACTTCCCAAAGCCACAGAAACCAACAAACCATTGCCAAAGACGCTTGTCTGTAAGCAGTTCGGTCTGACAGCACAGCAACGCGACCGATTCGATGCGGACGTTAGCCGCATGACTATCGTAAACGTTGTTTCGCCTGACGTTGTTCCTGCATTGGCGGCAGGGGAAAGCGTCAAATCATTCTACGTGCTTGCCGTTTCGTTGAAGCGTAAGGAGTACGACGCGAAGAACATTGCCATGCTTGCAAAACTCATTCCGCAACATCTTCTTTTCGCCTTGCAGTATGAGGATAAAATACAGCTTGCCATATTCCAAGAAAAGCTGTTCGTTTCACCGTGGCATAATACCACCAACCTGCCAGTCTTGCCTTTGAACGGTTTGAACTTAGACCGAGTATGGGATAACATTGTCACCTCTGTTGGCAACTTTTCCATCCAAGGGGAGAACACGCTGAAAGAGCAAATCAAGCAGGACGAGGAGCGAGCAAAATTGCAACGGCAAATTGAAATGTTGGAGAAGCGATGCAGACAGGAGAAACAGCCGAGGAGGAAGATGGAACTGTTTGAAGAATTAAATGAAACTAAAAAAAGAATTGCAAAATGGCAGAGAATAAGAAACAACATTATGTACCGCAATGTTATCTGCGATACTTCCAATTTTCTAAAAATGAAATATACTATTTCTCTAAATCGTCAGGTTTATATACAAATAAAAACATTGGAAGTGTATGTCAAATTGCAGATTTTTACACTCTTTATAACTCTTCGGATCCTTTGCTAATAGAAAAACTTTTAGATAGGAAAGAAGAATCTATGCTCGGCTTAATTTTAGATAATGCAAAGAAAATAGTTAAAACCTATAATAGAAGTAGCAATATTACATTTGCTGAATTTAAGAAATTTAGAAAAGATATCATATCACGACAAATAGTAATTCAATATTTGCGAACGCCTCGTTATCGTGAATCCAAGATTAAAAATGATATGTTGTCGATAAAATACGAGATTAACCAACTATTAAGTTCCAATAAAAGTAATTTTAAGTCACAGAGATTGGTTTAACGTGTGATGAACCCGAAGTTCATTCAAGCGTAATAACATCAGAGGAGTTAATCAAAAATTTGACAAATGAGCTTTTAACTGGAACATGGGAATTATTATATTCTCTAAATGCAGATATATATACTTCTGACGAGCCTGTATGCATTGAATCTTTTCAAATATACCTGTTTCCACTTGCGAAACACTTGAATATTTTGAAAATGTTTATTACCCGTTAAATCCTAATTTGGCTATACACATATATCGAGGTAAAGGAACAACTCCTGATAGGAATGACTCTTTTCAATTTAAAATTCTGGATGATACAGAATTGAAAAAAGTTGAAATTTGTTGATTAAACAAAATGCCAGAGATTTAGTATTTAGTAAATCCAAATTTAAATATGCAGATAATGGAAAGATTGAAGATGCAGAGCCTTGACGTGACAGGCTCAAACATAGATAAAATAGTAAGGCTGTTTCCTCAGTGCGTAACGGAACATAAGGATAAGGATGGCAAGACCGTGCTTGGCATTGACTTCGAGAAACTGCGTGACGAGTTGTCCGCAGATGTGATTGATGATGGCGAAGAACGTTACCAGTTCACATGGCCAGACAAGAGAGCGCACGCGCACTTGGCGAACACACCAACTACAAAGACATTACGCCCTTGTCGTGAAGAGAGCGTGGACTTTGACCACACGCAGAATCTCTATATTGAGGGCGACAACCTTGACGTGCTGAAAGTTATCCGAGAAACTTATCTTGGCAAAGTCAAAATGATTTATATTGACCCACCTTATAACACTGGCAACGACTTTGTTTACAACGATGGTTTTTCGCAAAAATATTGCGCATATATAGATAATAGTGGGCAATTCGATGATGAAAACTATCAAATGGTACAAAACCTTGAATCAAATGGACGTTTCCACACTGATTGGCTCAATATGATTTACCCGAGATTGAAAGTAGCAAAGGATTTGCTAATGGACGATGGAGTTATTTTTATTTCTATAGGAGATGACGAAGAGGCTAATTTGATAAAAGTATGTGATGAAATTTTTGGTGAACGAAATTTTATAGCAAGTATATGTCACAAACATAGGGCTTCTGTTTCAAATGATAGAATTATATCTGAAAACCATAATCACCTCCTTTTTTATACAAAAGATGTAAATTTACTTTTCTCAAAACAAAAAAGCATTGGAGAAGACCCCGTTCTTGAAGGTTTCAATTTCGAAGATGAAAGGGTAAATACAAATTAACTCCTGTCGATGGACCTGGAGGAGCTAAAAAAGGGAATCCATATTATGAGTTTCTTGGCGTAAATGGCTACTGGCGTTATTCTAAGGAAACAATGCAAGACAAATATAATCGAGGGCTAATTGTTAGAACTCCAAATGGATTACAGCAAAAATACTATCTTTCGCAGGCAGAACATTCAAGAAGGACTGTTACAACTTGGTGGATGATGATTTTTAACATCAACAGCTACTAAGCAGTTAGCAGATTTAATGGATGGCAAAGTCTTTGACAACCCTAAAAATGTCAATTTGTTACTTCGCACATTGAAGATGATTACTAAATTTGAATCAGATTCTATTATTCTTGATTTCTTCTCCGGCTCCGCTACCACCGCCCACGCCGTAATGCAACTCAACGCCGAGGACGGCGCAACCGCAAATTCATCATGGTGCAGTTGCCCGAAAAGACCGATGAGAAGAGCGAAGCCTACAAGGCAGGATATAAGAACATCTGCGAAATCGGCAAGGAGCGCATCCGCCGCGCAGGAAAGAAAATCAAGGAAGAGAATGCAGACAAGGAGGGCATAGATAAACTTGATACGGGTTTCCGCGTGTTGAAGCTCGACAGCTCGAATATGCAGGATGTATATTACACGCCAAAGGATTTTACCGAACACGACCTCTTCGCCGACAATGTGAAGCCCGACCGCACAGCGGGAGATTTGCTTTTCCAAGTGATGCTCGACCTCGGCGTGGAGCTTTCCGCCACCATAGAGCAACGGACAATAGACGGCAAGCACGTGTTTTTCGTAAACGACAATTACCTTGTTGCCTGCTTCGACGAAAACATCGCCGAAAACACCATCACGGAGATAGCCAAGATAAAGCCTTATTACTTCGTAATGCGCGACAGTTCTTTAGCTTCTGACAACGTGGCCGATAACTTCGACCAACTGTTTGAAACGTACAGCAAGGACACCATCCGCAAGATTATCTAAAAGTAACAAATCGTAATAAAATCAAGGCTGTTTGATTGCAATGTGAAACGTGGCAAAATGCGATGCAAAAGGTGGCAGATGGCAAGGCAAAAGCTATCCGATTGCGATGTAAAAGATGCCATTTTACAAATCAAGGCAATGATTGACAAAAAGATGAAGAAATGAAATTTCAATTCAAGATACAGCAGTACCAGACGGACGCGGTGGAGAACACTGTAAACGTGTTTGCCGGACAGCCATCGCACGATGCAGCGGCTACCGCCGTGATGTAGGGCGTGGGCGACTGGACTTTGAGGAAACGGGTTACCGTAACGTGGAGGTGGAACTTGACGCAAGGCAACTATTGGAGAACATCCGTAAGGTGCAGCGTGAGAGCAACATTCCGCTGTCGGACAAGTTGGTGGCTACAAACGGCTTGGGTGCGTGTAGCCTCGACATCGAAATGGAGACTGGTACGGGCAAGACCTACGTGTACATCAAGACCATGTTCGAGCTGAACAAGCGTTACGGATGGAGCAAGTTCGTCGTGGTAGTGCCGAGCATTGCCATCCGCGAGGGCGTGGCAAAGAGTTTTTCCATGCTTGAAGACCACTTCATGGAGTTCTACGGACGGAAAGCGCGCTACTTCGTATATGATAGTGGCAACCTGAACAGACTCGACAGCTTTTCAAGCGACGGCGGCATCAACGTGATGATAATCAACACGCAGGCTTTCGCTGCCTCGCTGAAAGAGGGAGGACGTAGCAAGGAGAGCCGCATCATCTACAGTCGGCGGGATGAGTTCGGAAGCCGACGCCCGATAGACGTGATAGCCGCCAACCGCCCCATCGTAATCATGGATGAGCCGCAGAAGATGGAGGCGAAGCCACGCAGACAGGGCTGAAACGTTTTATGCCGCTGTTCATGCTGAACTATTCAGCCACGCACAAGACAAAACATAACACAGTGTATGCACTCGATGCTTTGGACGCTTACCAGAAGAAGCTTGTGAAGCGAATCCAAGTGAAAGGTTTTGAACTGAAAAATTTGCAAGGAACCAACACCTATCTTTATATTGACGGCATCATTCTGTCGAAGAAAGAGCCGCCGATGGTGAGGATAGAACTGGAGGTGAAACGCAATGGAGGCATAAGGCGCGAATCAAGGAAGTTGGCATACGGCGATGACTTGTTTGTTGTGTCCGAGCTTAACCAATACAAGGGCTATGTGATTTCCGATATAAATCCGTTCCGCAACACCGTGACATTCCTCAACGGCGTGACGCTGCACAAAGGGGAGGTTGTGGCGACGTAAGCGAACTCGCCCTGCAACGTGTTCAGATACGCGAGACCATCCGCTCGCACTTCGAGAAAGAGCGCGAACTGTTCGGGAAAGGCATCAAGACGCTTTCGCTGTTCTTCATTGACGAGGTGGCGAAATACAAAAGTTATGATGAACAGGGTAACGAACAGAAAGGCGTGTTCCAACGAATTTTCGAAGAAGAATACACCAACCTGCTGAACGAGAACCTCTCACTGTTCGATGACGCTTACCAAGCATATTTGCGCCGTTTCCCTGTTCAGGAAATCCACAACGGCTATTTCTCCATCGACAAGAAGAGCGGCCACGCCATTGACAGCAAGACGGTAAGAAAAAGTGACCTCTCGGACGACATCTCCGCCTACGACCTGATATTGAAAAACAAGGAACGCCTGTTGAGCTTCGACGAACCTACGCGGTTTATTTTTTCACATTCGGCACTGCGCGAGGGCTGGGATAATCCCAACGTGTTCCAAATATGCACGCTGCGTCACAGCAATTCGGAAGTGAACAAGCGGCAGGAAGTGGGACGCGGACTTCGCCTGTGCGTTGACAAGAACGGCAACCGTATGGACTACGAAACGCTGGGCGAAAACGTGCATGACATCAACAGGCTGACCGTCATTGCCAACGAAAGCTACTCCACCTTTGTGGACGACCTGCAAAAGAAAACCCGCGAATCGCTGCGTGAACGTCCGAGATTCGCCACAGTTGATTACTTTAAGGGAAAGACTTTGTTGCTTACCGATGGCACTAAACACACCGTCACGGACATGGAGCAGTATCAATCCAAGCCTATCTTTACGACAACGAATACATTGATGAAAAGGGCTTAGTAACTCAACGTTACAAGGACGACTTGCAGGAGAATCACTTGGTGGCATTGCCGCTCAAACTGGAACCGATGGTACAAGGCATCCACGCACTTGTCCAAAGCACATTTGACGAGAACATCCTGCTTGACGAGATGATAGAGGACGGCAACCAGACGCAGTCGCCCGAAAACAGGCTGAACGAGAACTTTGCCAAGAAGGAGTTTCAAGAGCTTTGGCATAACATCAACCACAAGTATGTCTATACCGTGCATTATGACAGTGACGAACTTGTCCGCAAAGCCGTAGCCTCCATTGACAAGGAACTGTACGTGACGGAGCTGAAATACATCATGACCGAAGGCGAGCAACAGACGGCAGACCAATTCGGCGACACGCATACCACGACGAAACGGATAGGCACGGTAAGCACTTCAACCGTGAAGTACGACCTTGTGGCGAAATAGCCAAAGGCGCGACGCTGACACGCCGTACGGTGGTGGCAATCTTGAAAGGCATCAGCCAAGCCAAGCTGTATATGTTCCGCAACAACCCGGAGGAATTTATAAGAAAGACAATCCGCATAATCAAGGAACAGAAGGCCACAATGATTGTGGAACACATCAGTTACAACAAGATAGCGGAAGCATACGACAGCACCATCTTCATGCAAGAGAAGCACACGCAGCCGATAGAGAAAGCATACGCGGCAAAGAAGCACGTCATGGACTATGTGTTTCCAGATAGCAAGGGCGAAGCCGAATTTGCCGAAAACCTTGACGGGGCGACCGAGGTATGCGTTTATGCCAAGCTGCCCCGTGCGTTTCAAATCCCCACACCCGTCGGCAACTATGCTCCCGATTGGCTATTGCTTTCAACAAGGCACGGTAAACACATCTTCTTCATGCCGAAACCAAAGGCTCAATGGCACAATGGAACTGCGTGGCGTAGAGAAAGCCAAGATTGAATGTGCTGAAAAGCTGTTTAATGATGTTTCAACCAGCCATGTACGCTACCACCAAGTAAAGAATTATCAGAATTTGTTGGATGTGATGAAGAATCTGGAGTAAATAAAATGTTTTAATTTTATTATAGTATGATAGGGGTGGATAGTATTATGTGAAACACTATCCCACATGTTTTTACATTTTATCGCTTCGTTACTTTTTACGTGCAGATGTTTTGAGGAAATTATATGCCAGATTATTCCATTTTATAATATCGCTAATAGTATGACCTGATGTTAACTGTTTAGACAAGTTTCATATGAATCGTCATTTTCTTTTTTGTATCTTATTCTTCTAAAATTGGCTCCTATTCCACTTAAAGGTAAAGGGAAAAATTGCATGACGGAAATTTGCGTGTTAGGCTGTTGTATAATCCATGATTTTCCTTCTCCTAGAGGAAATAGTTTATCAAATGCATTAAAAGCATCTGGTATAGCTTCTACAGGTATTTTAGTGATAGAGGACAATAATTGATATTCGCTATCTTTTTTGTCATTCAAGATAAAGCCTCCAAATAAGTATACAAATACTTGCCAAAAATATGGATAAAGATAGGAATAAGGTTCCTTTTGTAATTTTTGTAATCCATCTCTAATATTCGCAGGCAATGTAAAATGTTTCAATCTATCTAGAAAACTTTCTGGTTTACCAATAAGTATGTCTTCTATACATGATTTTAGTATTGCAATTCTAGCAAGAAGCTCTGCATATAAGGCAACATAAAGAATGGATTTATCTTTAGCCTCATAAAATAGTTTGTAAAATTGTTTTTTGCTGATAACCAATCCGTCACCAGAATCGGGATAAGAATCACTTTCAATTTCCTCCGCTATCCTAGCTGTAATATTTTTTATTCTCTACATATGCGTCAAATAGTTTTTTTATTCTATCTACTGGGGTATTAACAAAGAAACTATTACTATTTATTTCAAACAGATATTTTTCTAACATCTGAAAACCTATTTTCTTTGAATCAGACTTAACTCGTGAACGTAAATATAATATCATTTCTGTTTCTAACGCAAACGCATATCTATATGATTCTATTATTTCATCTGTAATCTCTTCTTTGTTGATAGAATATGCGCTAAATAATTCTGAACAATCTAAGTCTTGATTATTTATTAGCACAACATTAATTTTTGATGCTATACTTTTTGAAACCTCCATTGTTTGATTAGGATGTTGGACTATAAAAGAGGCTTTACCTAAATTCAAATAATCCATCCATCCTCTTACTTTAAAAATATCAGGAAGTCCCCAACCACCAGACTTGATTTCAGAAATAGTCCGGTCCACATTCTCTTTTGAGAATTTGCTTGACACGATATCTAACTCTAAAACATCTTGCTTAATCCTATGTATGATACCTCTTTCTAAATAATAACCACAACTTTGCAGTATTGCTGCAATAAAATCCTCATATTCCTTATCTTTAGGAATTTTGGGAGGGATATACTTCCATCTTCTCATTCTTATCCATATACCTAATAATTAAATAC
>ENA-OQAN01001034-OQAN01001034.1-human-gut-metagenome-genome-assembly--contig:-NODE-1034-length-12970-cov-1.858522_pt1 | contig 12970 bp, 18 predicted proteins | sample MGYA00242735_ERZ504527 | MGnify/ENA primary metagenome ERZ504527 (study PRJEB26092, sample SAMD00036230) | human gut metagenome | host: Homo sapiens | study: EMG produced TPA metagenomics assembly of...
CTGTGTGTGGCTTTTTATAGTCTTGGTTATGTGCGTGGAAAGCATGATGCCAAGATAGAAAAATAACCGCCCATTGACCTGACAAGTTATGTGAGCGGTTATTCAATCGTTTATATCAGGCAAACCGTCATCGGTAGCACCTTTTCTATTATTATAGTAACATTTTATATATTTTTATGTCAATTAAGATGATTAAAAATATAAGTGTGTGTTAGTATATATAAGATCAATATGACTGGACAGCATCTTAATCTTTCTCTAAAAGCTGAGCAATAATCGAATTAGGAAGTACATCTTTCAAAACATCCAGACAAGAAAAATCAGTCCTGCTATTTGGCAGGGCTTTTTTCGTAATACGAAAGCCCATCTTCTGATACATACCAACAGCCCTTATAAGCCAAGTATGCGTGTGAAGAAAAATAAAATTAGCATCTGGCTCTATAATAAGAAAACGAGACAAAGCAAACAAAACAATTGCCTTCCCAAGCCCCTTCCCCTGTTCTTTAGGAGAAGTAGACACCCAATGAATCAAAGGAAACCGAATATCGCCATTTGTCTTAAACCAAGCACTCGTCGTAGCAACAATCTCTCCATCAGGATTCACAATAAAACAAACCCGGTTAGCTAAAAGTTCTTCATGAGTTAAAAAAGTTTTAGCAAAATAAGCAGAAGCATCCTCAAAACAATCAAACTCTCCAACCAACACTTCAAGCTTCGCCCAAGCAATCTCATCCCCAGACTCAAACATCTTATAAGAATACCCAATCAGGCAAAACAGGAATCCTAAGAATCATTTAGATCCTCAAAAGGCAGACACATCACAATATCTTTATAAACAAGAGACTTATCTAGCATAAACAAAAACCTCCATAAAATCTAAAAATAGCAACAAATTGATTAATTAGAGTATACAAACTATTGAATAAAAAGTCACGGAGTATAAATTAAATAGAAAGTACTTTCTACGAATCACTACAAAAATTGAAAACCAATAACGTCTAACATACACACCCTTCCGTTTGAAAATTCTTAATTTTATACGAGAATGTCTTCAGGTATTCATAAAAACATAAAAAAGATAGAGGTACGAAATGATAGAATTCCATAGGATTTTTTGCAAAATCGCAGCCAACACGGGCACTGTTTGAACGCAGTGAGTTGTGCAGGAGTGTTGGCGGATCAGCATTTTGCAAAAAATCCGTCAATGAAATTCGTTTTTCGTACACCTATCTTTCTTTCTTTATGTTTTTATGAATACTCGATACATTTCTGTCATACAACTTAAAATTTCTTGCTATTTTAACACACAAAGTCATCCATACCCCCGTCACTCCTATAATCCAGAATTCATTTCCTGCAAATGACAATGTAATGTCATTTTCCATAAACCAGGCTCCGCTTGTAATATAGAGATTTGTTGGGTTTAGCAGGCGTAATATAACATCCATAAATGTTACATTCGAATAGTAAGCACCTAGGAACAATGCCATGTTTAAGAGAATTAATATAGCAAATGAAAAATAACTGTTCCCTAGCAAGAATTGGATTGCGATCGTTGCCAGTGCAATCAACAGGATGATTCCAAGATATACGGTAAGTGTTAGGATCAAGTATTGTATCTGCGTCATTTTAAAGAATGTAACAAATGGATAAAACCATCCCGAATATCTTTTTTCTGCAACTAGTGTGGAGGCAACCGAGACATTCCATAGTCCTTTGAATGATACGCAGTAAAAAAAATAAATCCATGTAACACTGCATAGTATCGCTGAAAATAAAATTCCACTTAACGTCCCCGTAAAAGCTTTATAATCCATGATTCTCTTCCCAGTTCTGGTTGCATCTACAAGATCATTTGTCTTTTGCAGTCTCTCATAATCCATGATAAACAAAATACTGAGTGCCATCAAAAGACTCATTTCCACGATTAATTTTTTCCCTAACTTTGAATATAATAACGAATGGATCTCATAATACTGTCCTGGATAAAAAGCATCGTTATATTCTTTATCAGATTTGATCTCCTCCACTCTTTTTTGCAGATGCTCATAGTTATCTTTTACGAATTTCTTCATAAATCCCTTAGGGTGATACTGAAGCATTTCTTCTTTTTGTTTTAGGATCTTCGTCATATCAAGTTTGTCATACAAGTCGATATTTTTTTTGTAATATTCTTGATATGCCTCGGATAACTGCTTTCTTTCATTTCTATTTTTAGCCTGGCGTGAGTGGTTTGTATCATCTGTTTTTTTAATAATGTCATGCATGATCACTAATTCTTTGGATGTATCCTTATTTCCCACCTCATTGTAAATAATTAAACAATTCACAAGACAAAATATCACTGCCAATAACCAAAGCATTGGATTTTTCATGATCTTTTGAAACTCTAATTTAAAAATTCTCATAAATCCACCTTTTTCCATCGCTTACTTCTGATCTTATAAAACAGAAGCATCACTATGAGCCATGTTGCGAGTGCATATAATTCCCAGTATGCCAGAACCTGATCATTTGTGATCAGAAAGAGCATATAATAAATTTTCCTCATAAGAAACATCATCACCCCACATACTGGAATTGAAACCGCAACAGCTCCCATATAATTTCCAATTGTTCTGCCGATAAAATCAATGATCACAATACTTGCGATTGCAAATAATAAGATCAGAGCCATATAAAGTAACATATAAGTTCCAAAAGAAAGCTTATCGCACCAGTAAGAATTTGATGCGATTCCCCAACTCTCACATCTCCAAAATACCGATAATCCCTTCAAATGCCAGATAATCCCATATACAGCCATTTGAAGAATTCCAACAAAGAGTGCAACAAGTGCACTTGCTATCAATTGAATCTGATAAATCCTTCTTCCTGTTTTCGTCGTTGCCAGAATCGGAATAACCTGTCTTAAACGCTGTTTTAGCTGATATGGAATGATCAATGCAAAAAAACAGATCATGATCAAACCACCGATCGTTACCATATCTTCTTGCAAATGTAAAACACTCCCTCATGTACTAATGATTATGTAATCTCTTTTACCCTCTTTTCGATTGCCTTTTGATATAACTTCGTTCCATCAAAAAATCCATCTGCTTTTAATTCTTTATATTTTTTATCCGAAACTCCATATTCAGATCCTTGAAACTCTCTGATATGTTCTAAAGCTTGTATATCCAAAAAAATTTTTGATGTCTTATCATTATAAAACACATAATTTTCTAATATTTTATCAAGTTCTTTTTCCTGCTTTGATAAAGTTGTTTTTTGACCAAGTTCTTTCATATTTTTTATTAAAAATTTCATAATCCACAATCCCTCTTTTTGAAAGCTCTTGATCTTGTTTTATGATCTTTGCAAAACCTCTTTCTAATTCCTGATGTTTCTCCTGGTATTGTTTTTCATCTTTTACTTTCCACTTTGGTCCCCATTCTTTCACTAGTTCTGCCGTAAATGGAATGTCATACTTTGTATTTGTTAACTGTCCTCCAGTTGGATATCGATATATTTGTGTAAATGTCATATAGTATAAAATAGAGAACATACATAATAACAGTATGATTCGAATATCCAATATTTTTTACATTCATTGATTATGATCCGCATGTTATTTTTCCTCCCTGTAAGTGACTAAAAATACATCTTCAAGGTTTGGTGTACACGGTCTTGCATTATTATCTTCTTCCTCACTATAATATCGGACCATCATTTTTTCTGATTCCTGTCGCATGGATAAAATGATTCGTTTTTGTTCAAATTCTTGGATCTTGGATTCATTGATTGATTTCTCAAATACCTTCCCCTCAAGCTCCTTGCAGATGTTTGGAACTGTATCATTTTTTAATAACTGTTTTTCTTTGATCATAATGACATGATTTGCAATAGATTCAATGTCTGATACGATATGCGTTGAAAGGATCACTATTCGATCCTTGGATAATACGGATAATATATTTCGAAATCTTACTCTCTCTTTTGGATCAAGTCCTGCCGTTGGTTCATCTAATACAAGAATTTTTGGATCATTTAACATTGCCTGTGCTATCCCTACACGCTGAATCATTCCACCAGAGAATTTTTTCATTTTCTTATTGGAGACATCGCTTAATCCTACTAACTCCAATAATTCTGGAATTTTTTTCTCTTGCAGCTTCTTTGGAAATTCCTTTTAACGCTGCAAGATAATCAAGATACTGTGTTGGTGTATTATTTTTATAATATCCAAAATGCTGTGGCAGATAACCGATCACATCCCGGTATGTTTCTCCCATTTTATAAATATCCATTCCATCGTATAAAATCTCTCCACTTGTTGGATACAAAAGTGTTGTGATCATTTTGATCAATGTCGTTTTCCCTGCACCATTTGGTGCGAGCATGGCATATAAACCATTTTCAAGTTCCAGATTAATATCTTCCACTGCTGTGAATTTTCCATAATCTTTTCTAATATGCGAAAGTGTAAGCATCCTTCTCCTCCATTCTTCCAACCAAAGTAAATAAAGCCACAAAACACACGATCATTGTTGCAATCTGAATTCCTAATGGAATATATCAAAAAGAAATAAAATCTTTGTTTCCGGTAATCGCATGATCGCTGCAAAAAGTAATACCCATATTGCACCAAGACCCGCAAAGCACTTATAGTTATTCCATCTGCGATAAATGTATACAGCAATGATCGCAAAGACCAGCATACTTGAAACTCCAACAACTCCAACCGATAAGATTGCTTTCTCCCTAATCCCACTAAGGAATAAAAAGCTGGTATTCACCAGAGATAATACGACTGCTGTATAAAATAGGCGAAGGCTCACAATATAATTCATCGAATAATACATCGTATTTCTTAATTCATTGATCTGCGTCTGTTCGTCCATATAGCAAGTAAAGTAAGAAAACAATAGAAAGAAAACGGGCATTCCCAAAAAAGCTGCCCCAAATTGTCTGATTTCCTCCTCAAAGGAAAGTACTAGTCCAAGACACACGGCAAAATAAATTATAAACGTTGCAAAAAATACAGAAAGATTTTTATAATAAATGACTCTTAACCCAGGTCCCAGATAAATCTTTTTCATTCTTTTTAGAAATGAAATCTTTTGAGGCATACCTTTTAAAATGATGTCTTCAATTTCATTCTGTATTTCTGACCGTCGTGGGTAACGAACGTCCATCTGTTCTACATAAAATTCCTGATTATTTTCTTTTTTCATTACTGATAGTCCACCTCGCTTTTTATTTGTCGTATCATTTTATAAAACCTTGATTTCACTGTGTTTTCGGAAATATTTAATGTCTGCGATATATCCTGAAATGTCCTTTCTTCAAAACATTTCATATAAAAAATCTCCTGCCACTCCTGCTTATATAGCGAAACAATTTCCATAATGTCCTCTATCAGCTCCTTATGGATGATCAACTCGGACAAGTCCCTGACCGCTGTTCCTAAATTACCACTATGAAGTTCCAGATTCTCATCTGTCATATCAATCTGTTCTTGCTTTAATGACAAACGATGTACCTTGCTTCGATAATGATCACATATCTTATTCGATGCAATCCTATACATCCATGTCCGAAATGAAGCCTTTTTATGATCAAATATTGTGATCTTTTGCAAGATCTGTATAAAAATATCCTGTGTCAAATCTTTTGCAAGTTCTTCATTTCCTGTTTGTCGGTATACATATGCATAGACTTCTTTGTAATAATATGAGATCAGTGCGTTGGCTGCTTCTTTATCTTGTTTTTTCTTTATTCTTTTGATCAACTTTTGTTCTATTAGCATGCATGCCACTCATTTCTTGGTTTTTTTTGTACTGTACATTATTATATACGGAATCATTTGTTAAAAAGTTTTAATTCTATGAAATAAAATAAAATCGCTATGCAACAACCTTTATAGACCATCACACAGCGATTTTGTTTTATTAAATTTTACATTCTTGCATTTTACTATGCCGATATCATCTCACTAACTTCCAGAATCTTCTTTGTATCCTCCAGACAATGTTTCTCACTCTGTACCTTTCCATTTTCCACATCTTCCATAAAATTCTGTATCTGCATTGTCATATCATTTCCTTTAAATGGATAACTTTTCGTCTCTGTTGTTCCGTTATTCCAATGAATCGTATAATCAATGATCCTGTTATAATTTGGAATCATGATCTCTCCTTTAGTTCCGACGATTTTTGCATATCTATCCATTTCTCGATCGATTGCACCTTCGGCGGTTGCGATGCATCCATCTTTAAAATAAATCTTTGATCTGAAATAATAATTGATACCTTCAATATCTTTTCTCTCAGTTTCTATCTTATCAATTTCTTCTTCATGAATTCCCAGAATAAATCCAAGCACATAGCTTCCAATATCATTTAATGCCCCACCTTGTTCTTTATCAAATAAAAATGATGTCTTAGGCAATTCTAATGAATCTGAGCAGAAATTTGCATAAATTGTTTGGATGTTTCCGATTTTCTTCAGATCTTCTTTTAGATGATCATACCCTGTGTTAAATTTTGTTTTTAATGCTTCGGTACACAATGTATTTGTTTTCTTTACTTTTTCTTGAATCTCATCTACATCTGTGGATGTTAACACTAACGGCTTCTCACTTAATACTGGGATATGGTGTTCCAATGATCTTAAGATCCATTCTTTATGAAATTTATGTGTGAGTGCGATATAAACTGCATCTACCTGCGGATCATTTAGCAGTTCTTCATAATCTTTATATACTTTGACTTCTGGATGTTCCTTTAAATATGGATCATCCATGGAAACTGAACGTGAGCTGATCGCATAAATCTTTCCTTCATCTGTTGCCTCAATTGCCTGTACAAACTTTCTGGCGATTCTGCCAAATCCTATAATTCCAAAATTCATATCATTTTCCTCTCGTGATGTGTAATTTTATTTCTGGAAATCAATTCTTTCTTCAGTTATAATTATAGTATACGTGACGTAAAACACAACAGGAAAGCAGATTTCCTATCATGCAATTACCAATTTCTCTCGGCAATCAAGGTTTTGCTTCTCTTCGTGAAAATCATTGTTTTTATATCGATAAAACAGATTTTATCAGAGAATGGTGGGAAGAACAGGATGTTGTAACTTTGATCAAATATGAAAAAAGATACCAAACTAGTAGTGAATCATTTGGTATCTTTTTTCGCGTTATAACATTTTAGTAATCTCAGAAAGATCTTCTAAGATCACATTCGGTTTTACATCGCTTGTTTTTACATCTTCTCTTGTGCTCTCTCCACTTAGCACTAAGATTGATGTCACATCACTTTGATCTGCAACTGCGATGTCGGTATACAGCCGGTCCCCTACAATAGCAATCTCGTCCGGTTCGTATCCCGTTTGCTGAATGATATAGTCCAGTGTATGTTTCGACGGTTTTCCAAAAAATTCTGGAAATCTTCCCGTTGAAGCCTCAATTAATTTTGCCATGGAACCACAGTCTGGAATAAATGCTCCGCCTTCTATCGGGCAGTTCCAGTCTGGATTGATTCCAAAGTATGTACAGCCATTTCGGATATAATGACATGCTTTGGAAAGCTTTTCATAAGTTAAGGTTGTATCAAATCCAAGAACTACAATATCTGGATCTTCTTCTGTCACATTTATACCAAAATATTGAAATTCCCGGATCAGATGGGGTCCCTACCACATAAACACTTTTTCCCTCATAGTGTTGTTTCAAATATCGACTGATCACATGTGTGGATGTCATCATTTGCTGCCTTTTGATCCTGATTCCAAACCTTTCAAGTTTCTCAATATAATCTTGCTGGCTTTTCGAAGAATTATTCGTAAAGAAATAATATTCTCTCCCTGTTTCTTCAACTTTCTTTAAAAAATCTTTCGTAAATGAAAATAGTTCATTCCCAAGATAAATCGTTCCATCCATATCAAGAATAAAACATTTGATTTTTTCAAACATATGATCCCCCTGCAAATCCTTCATTCTTTATTTCTCTCCTCGATCATGTCGAGCTTTTAGAGCCAGTGCACATGCAGCACTGATCAGTGCTACAACTGTAGAATAGATACCTACATAAATCGTATCACCTTTTCCATAGTTGATCAGTAATGTACAGATTGTTGGTACCATCCCAGCTACCAAGAAACTTGGCACATGATATACAAAAGAAATTCCTGAATAACGTACTTCTGTTTCAAAGTAAGAAGACCATAAAGAACTGATAACAGCCCAGATCAGGTTATATGCAATACTCCAGCCAAGAACGATTCCAATAATTGTGATCGCTAGATTTCCTTTGCTTAATTCAATAACTTTCAGTGTAGGAATACTCAAAACAGCTGATGCTAAAGCTCCAATTACAAATGTTCTTGTATTTCCCAGTTTTTGTGCGCACCATCCACCAAACAGTGTAAATGGAATCTTAAAAATACATGCTATAATCGTAATAATATAAGTCTGGATCAGTGGCATTCCAAGCCAGTTAATGCAATAGGACAAGATCCATACGATAAAGATATTATAAAATGTTCCATCCACCATCTTGTACCGCATCCAAGAAGTAATGTTTTCCAGTATCCTTTTACCATTGGAATAAATCCGACTTTATGTTTCTTTCCTTCTGCTTCTTCTGCCTCTAATTTTGCTGTGCTTTCTTGTAATCTTCTGTTTCCATCATTCACCTTTTTGACGGATAACGATCACTGTCAAGATAATTGCTGCCAGGAAAGGAATTCTCCATCCCCACGTAAAGAAAATATCTTCTGGTAATAATAATGTTGGTACTGCAATTAAAATAGAAGATAATCCGAATCCAATCGGAAGTCCGATCTGTGGAATCGCTGCATAGAAAGATCTCTTATTCTCTGGCACATTTTCGTATGCCATTAAGATCCCTCCACCCCATGTTCCACCACGTCCAAAGCATTGTGCCAGACGCATTAACTGAAGAACGATAACTACTCCGACTCCTGCGCTTGCTGCTGGTGGCAGGATTCCGATGATCGATGTCGAAATTCCCATCATCAATAAAGATGCATACATCGTAACTTTTCGACCTTTTCTATCACCAATATGTCCAAAGAAAATCGCACCAAATGGACCTGCAATATATCCAATCGCAAATGACATATAAGAAAGGATCAACGCTGTTGTTCCATTTCCCGTCTGTGAAAAAAACACTTTATTAAACACAGTTCCTGCTGCTGTTCCATATAATAAGAAACAATACCATTGCACCGCACTTTCAAACAATGTGATCGTTGCAATTTTTCGAAAATTATTTTTTTCCATATATTTTATCCTCCTTCTTGTTAATCTTCTTCCCCTTCATAGTATTTAAATGGCCATGGTCCTGAATAATCAGCACCCGTTGGAATTGTCTGATAATGTGTATTAATGCGATCTCCTTGAAGATCATGAATCAAATATCCTGGATTTCCAAGGAAGAAGCGATCTCCTCCACCTTTAAATTCCTCTTTTTTCTCTTCCTCTGTAAGATTTATATCATTTTTCCCCCTAAAATCAACTTCCATCTGCATTGCGATCGGTGGACATGTCACACATGGAATTTTATGCCATGATGTAAAAATAGCAGTATGCATATGACCACAACATAACGTAACATTTTCATGTTTATTTAAAATCTGTGCAAGTCTGTCTGCCTGATCAAATCCTTCATCCATTGCTGGCAATCCTGTTACAAATGGTGGATGATGTGTAAATACTAATGTTGGTTTCTCAGGATATTCTGTAATTCTTTCTTCCAGCCACTCTGCTACCCGATCGCTTAATCCACCCGAATGACAAGATGGTTTGCTTGTATCAATTATGATCACTCGAACTGGATATTCATCGATTGTATAGCAGATATAAGGTTTGATATCCTCTTTTACCGGAGTTTCCTCTGTAAACATTTCTAAAAAGAAGTCTCTTTTATCATGGTTCCCAGGAACAATGTAGACTGGTCTTGGAAGTTTTCTAAGTCCCTCTCTCATAAACTCATATCCTTCCCTTGTTCCACCCTCAGACAAATCCCCAGTCACTACAAAAAATTCTGGTAATTCATAATCCTTCATTGAACAAAAATAATCGATCGTCTGATGCAAGGCTTTCATTGTATCTGCTTTCTGGAAAGATAATTTCCCATCACCTCTTAAATGGAAATCTGAAATCTGAATAACTTTCATAAATGCAACCTCCTTTTTCATATCACGCTCTCGAGAATACATTTTTATTGTTCCGGAATAATAAATGTGTTAAAATTAATTAAACTTTTAATTTTTGTATCTCTGTTTCTTTAATTGAATTTTAACTTTTTTAATTGTTTTATTCAATTTATTTTTAATTGTTTTAATAAAAATACAGATTATTGACTAATAATTCTCATTAATTTTTGTCTATTTTGAATAGTTTCTTTCTGTTTTTTATTAATTTTTAATATTATTCAGGAGGGAATTATGTCATATCATAAAAAAAGTTACATTAAAAGACATTGCAAATGATTCTGGTGTTTCCGTAAGTTCTGTTTCCATGATCTTAAATAAACGCGAAGGCGTTTCTTTTTCCAATGAAACGGTTAAAAAGGTTCTGTCCTCTGCGAAAAAATTGGGATATGAGATTTCTTCTTCCCCAAAAAAGAATGGTACACCTACTTACAATACTCAAAAATCCGCAAAATATATTGCTATTTTTTGCCCTAACATATCAAACTCTTATTACTCTACGATCGCACAATCCATTGAGCAGGCTGCTTATCAAAAAGGATTTAAAACTTGATCATCACGACTTTTCGTGATGAAACCTTGGAAAAAGAGTTCCTTCAGGATATGATCAAACTACATGTCAGTGGTATTGTTTTTACTATGATGCCGCAATGCCCACAGTTTTTAGAAAAGGTTGCTAAGAAATATCCCGTAATCGTTATCGGAGATAAAACAACGGATATTGATCTGAATGTCATCGAGACAAGCAACTATACTGCCGGAGTTTTGATGGCTGAACATTTATATGAACTTGGACACCGTAATATCGCATTTTTAACAACCACGATTGGTAAAAGCCTGTCTCTTGCCATGCGTTATCAACGTTTAAAAGCAATTCAAAACACCTATAAGAAACTTTGTATGAATGAACCTTATAATATCATTGTAAAAGAAGCCAAAATCGATCCAGAACTTGAACGTAAAAATATTTTCTTAGAACACGGCGTTGGTTATCAATTATGCAATGAATGTCTTGATGACAGAAATCTCGCAAATCTTACTGCATTCATCGGTAACAACGATATGGTTTCTTATGGGATCATGGATGCGATCCTTAAAAAAGGCTATCTGATTCCAGATGATTTCAGTGTATGTGGGTTTGACAATGACTTTGCTTCCAGTCTGCTTCCAATCTCATTGACGACTGTGGAGCATTACATGGAAGACAAAGGAAAGAAAGCATTTGATATGATCTATGAAAAGATTCAGGAAAAGGATGACTTCTTCGTTCAAGATGATAAATGTGTGATCCGTATTGAATACAAATCAAAACTTATTTCTCGTGATTCTACGAATGTTGCTCGTACACGAAAAAATATCAATTTATAACTTTCGCTATTAAAATTTTAATAATGTTTTTTAATATAAAATTGGACACGGAACTAGTAGTGATCATTCCGTGTCCTTTTTGCGTTATAACATTTTGGTGATCTCAGAAAGATCTTCTAAGATCACATTCGGTTTTACATCGCTTGTTTTTACATCTTCTCTTGTGCTCTCTCCACTTAGCACAAGAATTGACATTACATCACTTTGATCTGCAACTGCGATGTCGGTATACAGCCGGTCCCCTACAATAGCAATCTCGTCCGGTTCGTATCCCGTTTGCTGGATGATATAGTCCAGTGTATGTTTCGACGGTTTTCCAAAGAATTCTGGAAATCTTCCCGTTGAAGCCTCAATTAATTTTGCCATGGAACCACAGTCTGGAATAAATGTTCCACCTTCCATCGGGCAGTTCCAGTCTGGATTGATTCCAAAGTATGTACAGCCATTCCGGATATAATGGCATGCTTTGGAAAGCTTTTCATAAGTTAAGGTTGTATCGAATCCCAAGACTACGATATCTGGATTTTCGTCTGTCAGGTTCATATCAAAATATTGAAATTCCTGGATCAGGGATGGGTCCCTAGCACATAAATACTCTTTCCATCGTAATGTTCTTTAAGATATTTGATGATCACATGACTTGAGATCATCATCTGATCTTTCTTAATCGGTATCCCAAGCTTCCCAAGTTTCTCAATATAAGCCCGCTGGCTTTTTGATGAATTATTGGTAAAGAAATAATATTCTCTTCCAGTTTCCTCGACTTTCTTTAAAAAATCTTTGGTGAATGGGAATAGTTCATTCCAAGATAGATTGTTCCATCCATATCAAGAATAAAACATTTGATTTTTTCAAACATGAGCTGCCCTCCTATTTGATCACATCATCATAAAAATCATAGAATTTCAGGATTCTTAAGAATGTAATACGGTCACGGATATATGGTGCAACTCTTGCTGTTTTCTCTTTCATATCTGGTGTAAATCCGATGTCTTCTAAGCTTTTTACTCCATGTACTTTTTCTAACATTGCAACAATCTCATCTGCTTTTGGAATCTCTTCTATGATCCTGATAATCTCTTCTGTTTTTTCTCTTAATACTTTTTGATCGATCAGATCTAACAGATTTGGATCGTTTGTCTTCTTGATGCTTTCGCATAATTCTTTGTTTGTAAACGTCTTTTCGATCAGATCTGTCTCAATATCCACATGATCTTTTACCTTGAAGTTGCCCTCTTTTAGATATTTCACTGCTTCATGATAGATATCACTTACCTGGATTAGTCCGACTCCTACTTTTCTCTCCATGATATGCATCAATCTCATCATTGATCACTGCCATCTCCCAGAAATGTGCCATATGATGCTCTGCTCCGGA
>ENA-OQAN01001035-OQAN01001035.1-human-gut-metagenome-genome-assembly--contig:-NODE-1035-length-12953-cov-2.372680_pt1 | contig 12953 bp, 20 predicted proteins | sample MGYA00242735_ERZ504527 | MGnify/ENA primary metagenome ERZ504527 (study PRJEB26092, sample SAMD00036230) | human gut metagenome | host: Homo sapiens | study: EMG produced TPA metagenomics assembly of...
GTCGGTCGTACCTTCACTTCCTCCTTGGTCCATATATGCCCGGTGGTCTGCATCAGCATGACCTTCTCCTGGCTCTTCAATTCTTTCTCTGCCTTCTCGGTGTAGGCCAGAATCATCCCGGCCAGCACGGGGTCGTTCTGCGCCCATGCCTCACTGATACCGATGCACAACAGCAGTATGCTATCCAAATCGTCCGTTTCATTGTTCGTATGATTTTATCGGGCGAGAGCTGCCGCCCTGCGCCAATGGGACAGGGCCATGCGTGCCGCCTCACCGTTGTCGCGGTCAAGCATTCCCGCCGTTACGTTGTTCCACACATCATTAAGGGTGTAATACCGTATGCTCAAATAGAGCAGGTGCAGCTTCCGGCTGAAAGCCGATAGCTGGTCGTTCAACGCCCATAACGTCTTGCTGCGTTCCGCACCGGTCAGCATATTCTCCTTGCCTCCCTTGGCCACGGCGTCGTTCAGCAACGCAAAAACCGAAACAAGTTCCGTTGCCGTTTCGATATAGAGGTTGTTCATGCCCATGCTGGCGACAATGCCTGCGAATTGTTTTGGATAGCCTTGCTCAATTTGCCCAGCGTGAGGAAAATCCGCACGCCGTCATTGTAGAGGTGGGTACAGGCTTTCAGTGACGAAGCATAGCCGCTCGCCGTCTTTAGATAGCTGTTGTACTGCTTTTCCCACTTGTGGATTTGGTTGAACTCGGCGGCGATGCTGTTCTGAAGCAGGGCCGTCTGCGTCTGTCCCTTTACCTGTTTGTCTATCTGCCCGTTTATAAGCTCGTTGCCTTCAGCCAACGCCACCCATTCAAGCGGGTTGGAGGCTGCGATTTGGGCATCGGCCACCTGTGGAAGCAGGCCCGTCAGCACGGCAATCAAACTCAAGCTAATGATTGGTGATTTCATATATTCCCTTTTTTCGTTTATTATATTCCACCCGCTCACGGATAAGCGCGACAATGTCGTCCCTGCGTCGGATACCGACAAGATCAAGCCGGGGGCGTGTTCCTGTCCATCGAGAGGATGCGTACCGTTTTCAGTCCGCAAAGCTGTTGCAGGAGGCTTTGGTGCTCCTGAAAGTCCACAATGCGGTACAGTTCCATATAATCCACCTTGCGACGGATGACACCGTGTCCGCTGATGAGTTGCTCCGTACCGATACAGTAGTGTATGCGCCGCAGGTAGATATAGCGATAAAGTAGTATGAGCGAGAGCAACACGGCTACGGGCATGGCGAGAACCGTCAGCGGCAATTCCTCATGCCCCGTACACCCATACCGCACAGCATGGCACGAGCGTGGGCAGCTCGTCGATAAAGAACTGCCCGGTGTGCGGTCGCAGGACGATGTTCCGGCCATTCCCTATGGTCTGCGCTCTCATCATCGGCGAAAACGTGTTTGTTGTTCCTGTTCGGCGTTCTCCTCCCGTCCCTGCCTCTGACCGACGGATTCTTCCCGTCTCTGCACGGCCAAAAGTTGCGCGTTCCAGCTCGTATGGCGATATTCCGCCTCTTCACAGATAAAGGCGACATCGTGCTCCTTGTCGATGCCGAGGAACTCCCGCAGCCTCTCCCGGTACGTCCCGGTAGCATTTTCCTGTGGTGTCCGCCTGCTCCTTTATCTCTTCTGGCGTACACCGTTCGTCCCAACGCATCGACATGAATTTATCTTGTTCGGTATCGAATCGCGTGTAGCTTCTTGCACGCTCTTAGGCAACAGTTTTAATTCTCCTTCGTCCAGATCGTGACCGTCTCCTATGGAATCGAGGTATGGCTTCCTCTCCGGTGTTTCCTCGATGGCGGAATGTACCGTGCGGCATATCTCCTTTTGTAGTTCCATTGCGAAATCCCACCCTTCCCGGCTGTTATCAAAACAGATATGCTGCGTGGCAGGGATGGTGAGTTCAAGCACGTTCCGCATCTGTTTTTCAGTAGCTTTCCGCCTGTCGAGACGAAAACCGCCTTTTGCAACTCTTGGTACTGCGCCTGATGAAGTTGGTAATAGGCCATCGCGTCGTAAGCGCTCCCGAACCAGTAGATATGTTTGACCTCGTCAAGAGGTGTTCGGGCAGGGCTGCAATCCACAGCCCCTCGCTCGAATTACCCTCCTCGGTCTTACCTTGATAGCTGTCGCTACCGTCCATTCGTGTGCGATTTCGTTCCTCGAAGCCCACGACCGTCCCGTCACCTTTAGGCAAGGTCAACGGGAAAGCAAGACAGGTATGGACCGCACCCTCCGCCTCGCATTTCGTTACCAGACAGAAATGGCGGTGGAAAGCATACTGTGTGTTAAGGTCGATACCCCGGTTCTTGAAATAGGGATAGAACTTCTTCTGCGTCGCCCGGTCCTGCGGGTTGAACTTGTGCAGGTCATAGTCCGCCATATCGAACGGCTTCACGTTCCGCTTGGGTCGGATAATCTGCGTTTCCTTATCAACGATGGGATTATTCAGCAACCGGTTACACACAAGGTTCACCAGTCGGTTCGGGTCTATTCCCTCGCGGTATTCTGCAAATAGCGTCGGATGCTCCTTGATGAACGAAACGACATTGTATTCCTTCTGCCAGGGTGGTTGGAAACAGCACTTTCCCTGCCGCGTTATAACGAACTTGTCGCCCCGGATGCGCCTTCCCTCGCTGTCTCTGCGGATGAACGAGGGAAGACGCAGGCCGAAACGTCGGTTTTGACAATAACCGGCATCGAGCAGTATATCCTGGATGTCGAGCCTTTGCATAAAATCGTCATGTGTCAGATCCTTTTCCTTCATTATCTTATCTTTATTACTTCATGTTGGGAGTATCGCATTCTCATCGGTGAAAACCGTTATAGCTTTCCCTCATGCCGGAAAGTGAATTGGTTATATCTATTTCCAGTCGCGCAAGTGCTTCCCGGATCTCGTACATCTCTTGAAAGCCTTTCTCCGGCATTCCTTGGTCATTGGTTTCAAAGGAGAATATGACCCTGTCCGCACGTTCAAGACGCTTTCGCACAGCCTCATGGTCTGCTTCGTCATATATCCGTTGCGGATATGTTCCGGATTTATTTCGGGCAAATCGGCCAAGGCCCGGTTTAATGTGGCTTTACCACTGATATCCCAATCGTCAACCTCCTTTTCCTTGGGTTTTATCCGTTTGTCGAGTAGCTGGTCGTTCCAATCCTTATAATCCTCTGCGGCAGATTCATACAGGACACATCCTGCGTTTTTCGGGCTGGAACCGGAAGCATTGATCGCCTTGTCGATGGCTGCCAGGTTATTTCTCATTGCCTCTAATTCTTCCTCGCTTGCAGAACCGTCGGCACGGGCCATTTCGTATTCATCCATACGGACCATGCTCATTTCCTGCAAATAGCCGTCCCCAATCTCCATATCATCAGGAAGGCCGTCTGCCGTATTCGGCCTTGCACCATCTATGCCCAACGTGGCCGTTATCTTTTTGAAGTCGAACGGTTCAAGTCCGATTTCATGATGTTTGTTCCCGTTACTGTAATCCTGCACAATCAGTTTATCGTCTTTCGACAAGCAAGTGGAGAAGTCCTTACCCGCATGGGTGAGTGCAAAGTGGATGGCATAGACCTGCCCGGCACGGTCACGGTCAAAACAGATATGATGGGCGGCATCGGGCGTGGCCTTTATCATGCCTTTGAATTGCTGCTGGCTTGGGGCGCCTGTCGAGATGAATACCGCCTTTCTCAACTCCTTGTTTTCCGCTTGGTGAAGCTGGTAATAAGCCATTGCGTCGTAGGCACTCTCAAACCAATAGATATGCTTGGCCGCAGTGAGAGGGGTTTTGGCAGGACTGGCAATCCACAGCCCCTCGCTCGAATTGCTTCCTTCTGCCTTACCTTTATAACTGCCGCTACCGTCCATGCGTGGACGACCGCGCTCCTCCAGACCGACAATCTGCTCCGTGTCTTTAGGCAGGGTCAGTGGAAAGGCGAGGTTCGTGTATTTCAGTCCGTCCTCACGATGTTTCGTCGCCAGACAGAAGTGGCGGTGGAAGGCATATTGCGTATAGAGGTCGATATTCCGGTTCTTGAAATAAGGATAGAACTTCTTTTGCGTCTCCCGATTCTGCGGATTGAACTTGTGCAGGTCATAATCCGCCATGTCAAATGGTTTTACATCCTGCTTGGGCCGGATAATCCGCGTTTCCCGTTCGGCGATAGGATGGTTCAGCAACCGGTTACAGACCAGATTCACGAGACGGTCGGGGGACATACCTGCATGGTACTCCGTAAAAAAATGCGGATGTTCCTTAATGAACGAAATAATGTTATAAACTTTCTGCTGTTGCGCATGGAAGCACATTTGCCCTGCTGCGTCACGATGAACTTGTCGCCACGGATGCGCCGCCCGTCGCTGTCCAGACGGACATACGAGGGATAGCGCAGGCCGTCCTTTTTGTTCAAGTGATACCCCGCGTCGATAAGCACATCCTGGATGTTCAACCGTTGCAGGAAGTCGTTGTATGTAAGATCTCCGTCTCTCATAGGCTTACCTCCCTCTTCTCATTTCATTAATATCCTGATTCATTTGCGCCTCGAAATTGCGGATGGCACATCCCTTGGCGTATCCACACCGGGCTTGAAATACGGATGCGGTGGCCCGCCGAAACGCTCGCCATAAAACTCCGGGGCATGGTGGTGATGGTGAAAGCCGTGTGCGACTTCCGAGGCCACCACTGCACCGGTAGTAAGGGCGGCGAAGATCTTCACGCCAAGTCCCTTGCTCGCTTCCGGGTGTGTCTTCATATCCACTTCGTTGAAAATCTTTGAAAAAAGTTTCATCCGATGGTAATCATCCACCGCGAGAAACTTGTCGTAATCTTTCTGACTGATTTCGTGACTGATGACCTGTCCGTCAATAACGGCGGACATCTTGTATTTCCCCTCTGCCTGTGCCGGTTGTACGGCAATCTCGCTGACCTCGACCTCCCGACCGTGTTTCTCCTCACGATACCAGCCTTGTCCTTCGTTGATGCAGTCGCAGGTCACGCCCGTCCACAGATGCGCCGATACTGCCCTGTATGTATTCCTGTCGCATCGGAATTTCCGGTTGCACGAACAACTCCTGTTCCTGCCGCTGCCGTTCTTCCAGTTCATACCGGACTTCGGGATGCAGGCCGATGGCGATGCGTTGTTCGCTGTTAGCCGCTCCATTGTTATCTTGTCGGCAAAGTCCGCTCCGATAATGCCGTTCAGCAGTTCCAGACGCTTTTCCACGGATTGCTCCTCAATAGGAGAGGCAACCAGCGTTTTTACTTCCTCTTCCGTCAGGTCATAGACCATATCGGCATTGACACTTTCCGACTGCACGGTCAGCGTCCGCTTCTCGGCATCCACGATCAGACCGTGTGAAGCGAGGCATTCCGACCATTTCTCGTTGGAGAAATAGACCGGCGAGGCAACCAGTTCCTTGTACGGTCGTGCCGGTTCCCCGCTGCGCGGGCGGCTGACAAGCGGTGTGATGACCGCCTGCAAGTTCTGTAACACATCCTGCTGCTGTACGGGGTACGCCCGTTCTCCACCCTTGTAGTAAAAGCCGTAGCCGCCCGATTGCAGTTCGCCGGGCTTCATTCGCCCGTCAGCGTTCGGGTACGATGGACGGCCCCGGAAAGAAAAGCTGCCCGCCGACCCTGCGCAGGTGGAAGCCCCACTGTTCGCGCGGTGTCCAGCCGAGAAACGGCGGCGGCATACCCAGCCGTCCCGTGCGTCCGTACTCGCCGATACCGATGCGGTAGCCGTGCAGTCCCATAGCAACGCGGCCATTGGCATTGCGGGCATGGACGAAGTTCTTGGGCATATAAAAATCCTTTCCCACAATGCTCGTGAGCACGTTGTAGGCCTTCTTGTTGGCCGTATTCGTTCCCCAGTCCGTCAGGGCCAACATCTGACGCTCGGTTATCGGATAAACCAGCAGCGGCGAATCATGTCCCTGCACAATCAGCCGGTAGTTCCCTCCGTCAAGCGCAACATGGGCCTGAAGCCCGTTACGCATCAGTATGTCGCGCATTTCGGGCTGTAAGTCCATTTGCCGGGGATTGGTATTTGTTCGTATCGCCATAGTCTGATGTTATGATGTGGTTGCTTGTTATGCGTCACCGCGTTCCATCGCCGCCTCCAGCTGTTCGTCCTTGAAACGGACAAAATCGGCGGCGGAATCCTCACCGACCATAAGCCTTTCTCCTCGCAGTAACGGGCATACTCTTCCTGCCATTCGGCAGAGAAGTGGTTTACATAGTCGAGCCAGCCGTATTCACCGCTCTGAATCTTCCCGACAAGTATCTCTTCTGGATAATATTTCTGCTGTGCCATAAGTTTGCAATAGATAGGTTTTACTTGTGAATGCCCGCCACGCGGTTACGTTCGCCGCTTTTCTTCTGTTCGTTCCACAACTCTTCGGTGTACTCTTCCTCCGGAACGTAATCGAGGTTGCCGTCATCGTCCATGACCCAGCAGCCGTAACAACCGAAAGTATATTTGTCCCATTCACGCTTGGGTTGCTCTTTCCATTTCTGCTCATCACCCGCACAGAAACGGATGCCCGTCTTGTTGTGCAGGTCGATACCCACCGTGACGGGTTCGCCGTCCACAGCCACCGTCAGCGGTTCGCCGTGCTGCATCCCGTTTACCTCCACCGCACCGAGGTGCATCACTTCGGCCAGCACCTTTAGGTTGCGGGCGATGATGGGCGTCGGGACATACATCACCTGCTTTGTCCCCTCGTCGATCTGCACGAAAGCCTTGCTGTGCCGCCCGTCCGCCATTTCTACATCCGCAACGATGGCTTTGCCGTCGAGCAACTGTTTCTGCTGCGCCTCGTCATACCGTTCCAGCGGAGAGGACTTCAATGCGGGATAGAAGACCACGTCCACCTCGTTGTTCTCCATGCGGATAAAGGCGAAGCGGCTACGGCTCTCGATAACTTCACCGTTCTCGTCAGTGACACGGACAGGAAGCACGGGAGAATACCCGCCTTGCCCGATTTCTTCCAGGACACGCATGGCAGATCCTCAATCATCTCCTGTGTAAGACCGAAACGGGCCAGTGTCGGATAGGGAAGCTCATTAAATTCAAATTGTACTTTTTTCATATTCCGAATTATGTTATAAAATTATACTCCGCAAATATAGATTGATTTTATTCTGATGAATATGATACGCTTATATAAGTGATTATAAAGCGGTGTTTTTTATGTTTTGAATATGATTTTAGATAAATAATCATATTCGGAATAAATAAAATAATCATATTTATAAATAAAACAATGAATGGCAGGTACTCCATAAAGAGAGCGCATTAACTTTGCCGCCATGAGAAAGATTTTACTGACGATAACGGCGGGTATTTCACTATGTGTCGTGCCCGTCAAAGCACAATTCAACACCGTTGCAGCCGTTTCCAACCGCTACAAGGTGGAGATATTGCAAACGGTGACGGACAACACGGAACTGACTCCTGAAAGCGGGACTTCCGTGCGGGAAACATCGACGGATGTCCTTACATCCGATGACACAGACAAAAAGATGTGGATGGATCGTTACATGAGTGTAAGCTATCCGCTACGTCACATTAGGATAACTTCGCCCTACGGCTACCGCAAAGACTTTTACGGGAAAGAAGAGATTTCATGGCGGACTTGACTTGCACGCACGGGCTGATGAAGTGCTGGCCATGATGGAGGGAGTGGTTGTAAAGGTCGGGCAGGACAAGGCTTCCGGCAAGTATGTAACCCTGCGGCATGGCAGATACACCGTCAGCTATTGCCACCTATCGAAGATTCTTGCCGTCAGAGGGGCTGTGGTACATCCGCGCGATGTGGTCGGAATAACCGGCTCGACCGGACGAAGTACAGGTGAACATCTACACATCACGTGCAGATTTGACGGCGAGAATATCAATCCGTCGGTCATCTTCGATTACATCAGGGACACCCGGCAGGAATGCGTGGCGGCATTGGCCGGATTATGATACACCATTACGAGCTTGTCGCCCAAACTCTACAAGAATCGTTTGGATAAATTCGTAGAAGCACCCGGAAAGGTCTTTTCTACGGTAAACGGAATGATGACGGGTGATTATTGTTTTGGCACTCTTTCGATGCAGGTTGTAATATGCTTGCCCCAGACTGTCGCCTTTATCAAGAACAATGGCGGCACGGTAACGGTTTTGCCAAAGAAGATAGCCGCTACTACCTTGCCGCCGCACCGTTCGATCTCCTCCTTGTAGTCGGCCACGCTTTGCCCGGTCGTCAGCACATCATCTATGATAACGATTTCTTTTCCTTTTATATTCCCCGTGATCCGGTAATTCCGTTCGAGGATGCGCTTCTCGTTACCTTTGGCTTCGTGCAGGCTTTCACGAGGCTCGAACACATCCACATCGTACAGTCCCGATGTCAGTTCCGGGCGATGGGTACTAATATACCAGTCAAGCCGTTTGAAGCGTCGGAAATACTTTATATCCGTACTGCACGGCATGAACATGATATGATAGGGTTTGCCGTCCGTTTGCAGGGCGGCCATGCACGCCTTGAAAAATTCGATGCCGTGTATGTCCCCCTCTTTGAACTGATAGATGGAACGGCAGAACGCCCGTTGTTTCTCGTCAAGCAACGCCTTGTATCGGGACGGATAATAATGTCCGTAAAAGGCCATGCTCATGCCGCGTGACTTGAACGGTTTGAGCGGTGGATGATCCTCGAACAGGTCGGGGTGTGAGAAGCAGAACATACGGCAGGCATCCCGATGGCCGGCCCTTACCGCCAGACGGCAGTAGTGGTCGCGCTCTTCGTCGTTCCCGGCCATCCGTGCGGCAGTGAATGCCGCTTCTCCGGTTTTCCGTCGCCAGTAGCCGATAACCCACCACAGCACACCGATAATGCAGAGCAGGATCAGGAACACGAGCCTTGCTTCCACAATAAAATCAGATTGAGCGGAATCGGGTCTGCAACTCCTCTATTTTCAACAGCAGTTGCTCGAATGTAAGATGTTCCCCATATATCATGGACTCCTGCATGGCATCGTAATCCTCCTGCCATACTTTCCGTACTTCTTCCGGTGGTAACAGGACAATACGTTTGCGTATGTCGGGCGTGTAGTCCACATCCTTGATGGAGGTAAACAGTTCACGATGATGGTGAATCGTATTCCATAGTTCGTCATCACCGACAGCTTTCTGGGCAAACGGTTCGTCCATCATTTTCATCAAGTCGTACAGATGGCGAGACTTGCGATTGGCATATCTACAACCGGTGGTCGTGAACAACTCATGGAGTAAAAACGCTTTTTCCAAAAAGGTCTTTTCCGGCACGGCAGCAATGATGTCCACATCCGCAACAGTTGTGTCAATCGTGGAATTTTGGCTTACCAATGACCTTACCTTGGCCTTGGCGGTAGGCTCAAACAGCGACCTCGCACTGATTTCCAGCAACACTTCGGATTGCAGGTAATCAATATCCGCATTCCCGAATACCGATTGGTAAACGACATGGACTTTCCGAGGTTCGGGATAGGTCGCATCCCCTTCGCCGTTCGGATCGGGTGTTACCGTACAATAATCGGCCAGTCCTTTCTCTCTGATTGCATTTTGCAAATCTATCGCAAAGACATCTTTGACAAACAACGACGAAGCCTTGCGTAATTTCTTTAATTGTTTCTTTGTCAAGTCGCCCTCCAGACCGAAAACGCTCCGGTCGATAGCAAGGTCAATGTCCTCAGAGAACCTAAAAATAAGATTCCATATTTTGCTTAATGATGATCCTCCCTTAAAAACCAGCTTATCAGCATACGGTAGCGTATAGACAATCTGAAGAATCCCTGTTACCCAAATATCCTTTTCTATCGCTTTGGGATCATCGATGCCCAGTCGCAAGCTGACCTGTTCATAGATGGCGCGGCGCGTTTCTGCCGGGAGTTGAAGAAATTTATTCATATGCTTTCAGTATAATAGAGCGTATCCAGCCCGGAATCAGTTTCAAATCTTCGACGATCCGCCTTTGGGTTCATTAGCCAGCAGGTGTTTTACCCGGTCGAGCTGTTCCTCGCTTACATTGCCCTGCCCAAGTCTTTGGAGGGCAAACGTAATCAGCATGATTAGTTCCGATTTGAAATCGAGCCGTTTGGGTACGACATGTTTGAAGAGAATACCTCTTCCGTTATAGATCTTTATTCTACGGGGCGTGCCATCGGTGAGATAGACCGCATTCATCGGCACTTGTGTGGAGAGTCCGAGTTTGTTCAATGCAGCGTCACCTGTCGGTACAATGCGGCATTTGTCCCTTTGGGCAATGGCCTGTGCGACATCATCCACGCTGGGATACATAATGCCGAACCCAAACTCGGTATCGATTTTGGGTTTGCAATAGATTCCCCTTGCAAGGCGGATAATCTTTCCTGATAGGGCGATACGTTCAAATACCTTGTTGATGGTTTTCCGTTCTCCCATATCCGCAAAGTCACTTGCAAAAAGTATCGAGCCGTGCTTTTTTCTATTTATCACGGAAAGTATTTTATTCTCAATGCTTTGTGATGACATTTTTTACCATTGTTTTGTCGCCAAAAACACACTTTTTTGGCGACTATTATTTTATGCGAAAGTACAACATTTTACGAGATCTCACAAATAAATCACCGATTTTTAAGCCAATTCTACCTTTTACACCATTCTCATCCTTTCCTCCACAGCTCTGCCTTTCTCTTTTCGTCGGCAAATGTAGGACAAAGCGCATAACGCCAAGCCTCATTCCATTCGGACACGAAAATAGACTGTTTCACGGTCGATTTTTGCGTCCGGGTTTGGCTCATTATGCTTCGGCTTTATCCCATTTCAGCCTCAAAAAGCTGAAGAGCAGCCCTGCGAAGCAAAAGTAGGGAAAGAAAAAGAAACGGAATATACAACAAAAGCAATTTATCACACTTAAAAGCAATTTATTATGACAGACGAAATCAGACAGAACGGCAAAGTAATATTGTCGAGTGAAGACGGTATTTCCATACCTATGATTTTCAAGAACCTTTGTGGAAAGAATTTCTCCGGCAAAGAGTACAGGGACTATATCAATCATATAGCTCTCGTGGAAATGGGGTTTGAACGGGGAGTTATTTCCCATTATCGGGATGGAATTTTATGCAAAAACGGTACAATTCCTAAATTTTGAGCAGGCATACCTTCATAGGAACATAACAGAAAATCAACATTACAAGCATGGAAGCAGTTACTATTCATCCGGCGGAGGGCTATCTCCGCAACGAAAACAATCCACCGTCTCTGTACGTGAAGATTGCAGGAAAACGCAGACGGTTGTTCATCAACCGTGACCAGAATGTTATTGGCATTATCGCACTCGGAAAACGCAAAAGAGGCTATCTGTTTACGAATTGGGCGAGCATTGAGGAAATATATTATCCGTCCTCTCCGGCAGAAGCAGCGGACACGGAAAAGAAAATGATTTTGAAATACCAAAAACTCGCCCGACTTGCCACGCATACGAACGACTGGCTCCGCAAAATCGCTGCGGCAGACCTCGAAAAGTCCCTTTACGAGAACCGCATCACAACAGGAACACGTATCGACGGCAAGTGCATCCGGCTTTCCACGATCGAAAAGTATTGTGGCAGTGGGACAATCTCGCTTTTCAGAAAGGCATTGAAGCAAAGGGAAGAGTTTCATGCTGGACGTTTTGACTTTTGCGGCTATGACGGTACGCTATGGTGCGAACTACGCGAAAACGGTGATATGGCGGCAGGCTTCAGCAAGGAATACCGGAATTGTGGCAACGGTTACTACTACCTGCTTATCAATGATGAATACATGATAGGCTACGACATAGACTGAATGGTACGTGGGATAAGGACAAACCGTATCGGGCGAAGGCTCGGTATGGTTCTATGTTCCGGCCTGCCGGTGTCCTTTTATAACATCCGTTTCCCCCTCTTATACCTTACCATCCTGCGGCCAGTTTGCTGTAAAAGGCTTCGCGCATTTTGTGTAACACGTTACATAAAGAACGTGAAGCCCTTTTCCCTGCAAACGGACGGACACGGACAGACTTGGCATTACAGGGGGCGGGATGAATCCTGCCCTCCGTAGTCCCAAGACAGTCCGTCGGGAAGTCCGTCCTCGCTGTCCGCTTCCCCGTTTTATGGGCACGCTTCCCCTTTTCTATTTCCCCTTGTATCACCCTCTCTTTTTTATTTTCCCTCATTTCTATCGCTTACAGTCTCTCTTTTCTACTGCTCCATCTCCCTCTTTTCGCTTTCCCGGCTCATTCCTGCCATCACCGGTTGGTTTTATCAGATGCAAAGGTCTGTTGCCGCGCTTGATCCGGCGGCTTGAAGTGTATTTCCTGCAAATTCTTCCTTTCCATGAAAGAGTAATTGGCAGGAAAAGCCGTCGCATGAAGCTGTTCAGGCAACCGTGTACCGCATCCATAAAATCCCAAGCGGTTCAGGCAGAAAAACGAACCGAGCAAAGGGAAAAATAAAACAAAAAGACAATTAGGTAATGGAGGGCTAACCACCTTCCGCAAAACAATTTTCATTATGTTATACGTTCACACTATCGGTCGCATCGGCAAGGATTGCCAGGTTATTACAGGTACACACGGCTCATTCATCGCATTTGACATTGCAGTGGATGACTACTCGAACGGGGCCAACATCACCACTTGGGTAAGGGTACGCAGCAAAAACGAAAAACATATCCGGCTGGCGGAATACCTGACCAAGGGACGGCTACTGCTTATTGAAGGACGTCTATCGGCTTCGCTGTGGAAGGACAAAGACGAAAACTACCAGATCCAGCTCTCCATTACGGCAGATGCTTTTGGAGTTCATCAACACCGGGAAAAGGGAGGGAACGGCTTCCGATACGGCTGGGCAGACAGATGCCCGCCAGACGATTCTGACTGTCATACAGTACGTACGTCTAGCATCGATCGATACATATAC
>ENA-OQAN01001038-OQAN01001038.1-human-gut-metagenome-genome-assembly--contig:-NODE-1038-length-12919-cov-1.542370_pt1 | contig 12919 bp, 23 predicted proteins | sample MGYA00242735_ERZ504527 | MGnify/ENA primary metagenome ERZ504527 (study PRJEB26092, sample SAMD00036230) | human gut metagenome | host: Homo sapiens | study: EMG produced TPA metagenomics assembly of...
CTGGAGTGGCTTCAATACCATCGCCAGAAGAGCCCCCTATATTTCAAGCGCCCTGATTGCTGCTGTTGGGATTTACATGGGTATACATGGCTGGAATGGGCTGGTGCATTAACACCGGTACTGATGACACACACTCTGGGTACTTACAAAGTACATCCTAAGCGCCACCGTTGAGGTTATGAGCAGAAAAACCCGGAATATAAAGCTGCTCTTTCCGGGACTTGTTGCTGAGGCAGGGATTAAGTAACTGATTAAATCCATTCCCATAAGACATCAATGATAAATGAAAGAATAAAAAAAAACGCTCCCGAATGAGCGTAAGCCAGTGACTTCGGCGTCAAATGAGGGTCTAACAAGTGGAGCTGCGGGTTAATTCTGGGTGATCTGGCTGCGATGCTTTTCAGCCTGCTGCTGATGAATAACGGAAGACTGACCATTATTCGCCTTCTCATGCACAACAGCGGCTTTTTCATGCTCGTTCATTTCTGAAAATGACGTTGCTGATTCGTTGGTGGCCCCTGGTTTGCCTTTCATCATTTTTTTATGCATTTCCGCCATGCCCTGGTGGGCAGAAGCGTTGCCGTTTTGCATCATTTCATGGGACATTGCAGCCTGATCGTGCCCGCTCATATCCATCATTGTCATGCTGTCTCCTTGAATGCGCTTTTTTCAGCGGTTTGACTGCATCTGATGGGCAGGTGCCTGGGCATTATTTACCTGGTCATGCATGTTCATTGTCTCTGCAGCCACGGCGGTTGAAGCGACAGCCATAATGGCAGCAAATGATACAAGGATCTTTTTCATGGTTGGGTCTCCGGTGTTTTCATACCCAAACAATCAACGGCTTATAACAGAGAAAGCATTTGATCTCAGGGCTGGTTATTCATCACTTCAGGAACCAGGCGATTGAGTATCTCGCCGCTCCTGATTTATGAATGATTATAAAAAACCGCCTCTGTTTCTCGCGTGACTGAATGATGACATTTTTGTCACCTTCCATATTTCTCCTGAATAACGGGATTAATCCATTAACAGGCGCACTTTGAACACAATTTCCCGCCCCTGCTGTTCTGCTGACAGCTCGCCGCCGTGAGCATGAATGATCGACCTTGTAATTGATAATCCCAGCCCCGCGCCTTCCGTGTTGTAGAACCTTGATGAGTCTGCGCGATAGAACCGGTCAAACAAACGTTCCAGATTAGCGGGAACCTGGCCGGACATCGTATTCGTAATCATCACGTTCACACAGTCACTGTCACGCTCAAGGTGTATCGCTGTACAGGTGTTATCGGGAGAATACTTGATTGCATTGGAAAGCAGGTTACTGAAAGCACGACGCAGCATATCGCTGTCTCCGGCAACAACCCCCTCTCCTTCAACCGTGATTGTCTTTCCTGTTTCGTCTGCCAGGGGCTCGAATAACTCACGTAATTCATTCAGTTCGGCGGCCAGGTCCACATCATGTTTATCCAGCTGCAGCAGACCATGCTCTGAACGTGCCAGAAAAAGCATGTCACTGGTCATTCGTGACAACCTTTTCAGTTCTTCCAGGTTAGCGAATAAAATTTCGCGGTAATGCGAAACATCCCTTTCCTTAGCCAGTGCAAACTGCGTCTGCATCATCAGATTACTGACCGGTGTGCGCAGCTCATGCGCGATGTCAGACGAGAAATCTGACAGTTTCCGGAATGACCCCTCCAGGCGATCGAACATGTTATTGAACTCCTGCATGGTCTCAGAGATTTCCGGCGGAGCCAGATCGGGATTAAGACGCTGATCCAGGCTGTGTACGGTCATGGAGGAAGCCAGACTGGTCATTTCCCGTAACGGTTTCAGACCAATACGTGTGGTCAGCCAGCCCAGAAAAACAGAAATAAAGACCAGACCGATATTGAACCAGAACAGCCAGGTACTGAGTTTGTCCATAAACAGGGTGTGATACCCAGTATCCGTGGCAACCGTAATGATGACATGTTTGCTTTTACCCTGTTCCGGCGTCACGGCAACCCGCCGCGAGATACTGCGGTACACGGTGTTATTTTCTTCCGTCTGGATCATATAGTCGAGAATATCACCCGACTTATTAAGCAGAACCGCTGGAACAACAGAATTTTTGGCATACAGTTCCACAATTTTTTCATTTTCCATATTTTTTATAGAAATGAATAAACCATTGTGCCCTACCATCGCATCGTTTATTTTTTCTGATAATGACTTAATATCCGTTTTGTTCCGGAACGTCTCTGTTTTAAGAAACTCTTCGGTGAGCTGAAGTTTACCTGTCAGAAAATCGCGGTCCTGATTATCGAAATAGCCATTAAGGGTGCTAATCAGGATAAAACTTGATAACCACCATACCGTAAGCATCACCGCAGAAAAAATCAGGCTCAGGCGTGTGGTCAGGGAAATTTTGAACCTCACTCTTCTCTGATCTCCAGGACATATCCGGCACCGCGAACGGTATGGATCAGTTTTGGCTCAAAGTCATCATCAATTTTACTTCTCAGACGTCTCACGGCGACATCAATCACATTCGTATCACTGTCAAAATTCATGTTCCAGACCAGGGACGAGATAAGACTCCTGGGTAACACTTCTCCGGTGCGTTGCAGCAGCAACTCAAGCAGAACGTATTCTTTACCGGTGAGATGGATCTTCTTCCCCGAACGGATCACGGTCCGGCGCACCATATCAACGGTCATATCGGCGATGGTGCAGACTGTTGCGGCCTGCGAGCGTGCCCGGCGCAGTAGTTCTTACACGTGCAACCAGCTCCGTAAAATCAAAGGGCTTAATCAGGTAGTCATCTGCGCCAAGCTCCAGTCCTTTCACTTTGTCCCGCACGTTGTCCTTTGCGGTTAAAAACAGGACCGGTTCTTCGTGCCCGGACTCCCTCAGTGCGCTGATGATTTGCCACCCGTCGAGGAAAGGCAGCATCACGTCCAGTATTATCAAATCATACTGTCCCTTCGACGCGGCCCCGAGACCATCGCGGCCATTATTAAAGAGATCGGCTGATAGCTTCCTCAACCAGTCCCTGCTGCAGGTAACGACCTGTTTTTTGTTCGTCTTCAATCGATTAAAATACGCTGCATGGTCAACTCGCTGATATGAAGTAAAAATCTCACGCATGAGCTTTGGCTGTCCCCTAGCTGACCTGAGACGGAGCAAGCATTCCGAGCCACGCTACGCGCCCAGAATGATAATCGCAACAACGAATTCTGTCAGGATGCTGTTTCGCATCAGGCAACGCTGCGATCATAATTCCCTTCCCTGACCATAACTTCAAGCCGGGGACCCAGGTGAAACCGGTTTGCTGCAGCCAGAAGAAGCATCAGAACAAACAGAGCCGTCTTGGCAAGCAATATCCTCCCCCAGGAACTGTTGAATAAGGGAGTTAAGTTACCCTCAGCAATATACAGATAGTTGACCAGCGCACTCAGGATCAGGCTACAACAATCACCGTTCCTGCGTGCAATTGCCAATTGGACAGGTCTCGAGATATCACAATGACGCTCTGTGCATTATGCTCGTTTCTGCGCATCAGCAGGATAGCAAATGCAACCAGAGCACCTGTCCAGGCACCTGCAGCACCGAGATGGGTCAGATCGCTCAGTAAATGGAGATAGTAATGCAGACCGTCATGCATAACGGCGTGTCCTCCCCAGGCAAGTGTAGCCAGCGCCACGCCCCACTCATCGTCATCAGCAGGCAGGACAATACTCTCTTATTAGTGTAAAGGAACAAAGCACCGAGTGTGGTAAACAGGGCACAGAGCCTGACAATCCAGCTAATACCCACATCAGTTTCTTCTATCACCATCTCGATAACATGGATGGATAATTCTCTGAGGTCAGTTACTCCACTCATGGCATTAGATACCAGGAGCATATTAATGCCAGTAAGAATGATGCCTGTAACAACAGCAAAGGTTATAAACGACCTGAAATTAGTCAGGTTATAGGTTTCATGTCTGACACCGCTTATTCCATATATCTGAAAAAATGGCAATCCAAATATTACCATCAAATCCAGATAAAGAAGAAAACGAATAACAATCATAATCAGGTCGTTCATAATATTACTTCACTGTAAAGGTGTAATTACCGGTAATAGGGTGCGTATCTGAAGAAACCGCGCGCCAGTCAACACGATAAGTGCCAGCGGGTAAAGGCTCTCGCGGAATAATGACCATCGATTTAGGGTCAGCGCCTGGCGCCACTTTTGCCGCGACCGGCATCGGAGAATGTGATGACATGCCTTTCATACCCGTCATCGTTAATTTTGCACCTGAGAATTTCACGGTCAGATTTTCCGAGAAATTAAGCTGAATCTTTTCCGGGGCCGCTACGGCTGAATCAGCCTGTGGCACAGAGCTTTTTAATTCCGGATGGGCCATAGCAGAGAAAGCAACGCCCATAACGAGGCCACCTGTAAGAATGGCTTTATTTAAAATCGACATTTTATTTACCTGTTTAGTTGAGTGTTTTATATCAGTGCGTTAAAACCAGATTCTGGCTCCCGCCAGGAATACTACCTGATGGTCTTTCTCACCTTCTCTTTTCGCCATATCGGATGTTTTCCCGTAAAGTTGATTCCAGGAAACGCCTATATAGGGTGCAAACTCACGGCGTATTTCATAGCGCAGCCGGAGCCCCAGCTCTGTGTCAGTCAGTCCCCTGCCGCGACCCCGCGATTCATCATCCTGACTGTAGAAATTCACCTCATAGGATGGCTGGAGTATGAGCCGGTTAGTCAGTAAAACGTCGTATTCTCCTCCCAGACGAAGGGCTGCTTTTCCGCCATTACTGACAAAACCCGTAATTTCAGACTCAAAATTATAGAGTGCCAGCCCCTGAAAACCGACAGCAGCCCAGGTCCGGGCAGAAGCAGGTCTGAAATCCTGCCTGACACCCGCAACCAAATCCCACCATGGGCCAACCGCATGTCCCAGAGTAACTGCGCTTCAGCCGCCTCCGTTTCCCCATTGCTTCGTTCACCTTCACTCTTTAGCCAAATCCGACTCTGTGTCGCCTCCAATCCAGCTGTTAACACTCCAGCTGAAATTGTTGGTGTTATCCGACCGTTGCCATTCCAGTTGATCCAGCAGAACCAGATAATTAATCGCACTGTCGTGAATCGCATGCCCCTGTAAATTGCCGAATGCAGCCTTCCGGTCGGCATCGGTAACAGGCGGAATTGGCGTTCTGCTCTCAGTTACAATGGGCTCCATTGACGTCATCTCAGTGAAATTCTCATCTGCTGGCATCTGCATGGCAGACATGTCGTGCCCGGCGTGGGGATCTGCAGAGAAGGAGCCCGCCGCAATAGAAAGCGGTGAGGTAAACAAACCGGCGACCAGAACAGGTATGGCCTTCAAATTTCTCTTCATTCGCATCATTCCTCCACCCGGACTTCACGAAACATTCCCATTTCCATGTGATAGAGCAAATGGCAGTGATACGCCCAGCGGCCAAGCGCATCTGCTGTCACTCTGTAACTGCGTTTTGTACCAGGGGGAACATCTATTGTGTGTTTACGAACCATGAAATTACCGTTTCATCTTCCAGATCGCTCCACATACCATGCAGGTGAATGGGGTGAGTCATCATGGTATCGTTGATCAGCGTGATCCTGAGCCGCTCACCGTATTTCAGCAGCACCGGTGCGGCATCTGAAAACTTGATTCCGTTAAATGACCAGGCAAACTTTTCCATGTGGCCGGTTAAATGCAGTTCTATGGTACGGCCAGGTTCACGTCCGTCAGGATCCTCAAAGCGGCTTTTCAAATCCGCGTACGTGAGAACCTTTCTTCCGTTATTTCGAAGACCAATACCCGGATCATTTAATTTCGGAGAGACGCTCATCGCCTGCATATCAACCAGTGGGTTATCCGTTTCTGACGCAGGATGACTTTGCATACCCGGCATTCCGGCCATCCGGGAATGATCCATACCGGCCATGCTGCTGTGATCCATGGGCGCGGAGGATGTCCCGCTATCCGGAAGGTCAGCACCGTCCATAGACATCATCATCTCTCCGCTGTTATCCATGCCTCCCATCTGGCTGTGTCCATTCCTGCCATATCATGTCCCATTCCCCCCATACCCATATCTTCCATGGTCAACAGAGACGGGGATCGAGGGGGGGAACGGCAGCACTTAACCCCTCTCTCGTGGCCAGTGTCCCTCGAGCGTAACCGGTCCTGTCCATGGATTGTGCGAAGATGGTATAGGCCTCACCCTGAGGCTCCACAATGACATCATAGGTTTCGGCAACGGCAATCCTGAATTCGTCAACGGTAACCGGGTTTACATACTGGCCATCTGCAGCCACGACCGTCATTTTCAGCCCGGGGATACGGATATCGAAATAGGTCATTGCCGAGCCGTTGATAAACCGTAAGCGTATCTTTTCACCGGGACGGAACAGTCCGGTCCAGTTTTTCAGCGGGGCCTGCCCGTTCATGAGATAGGTGTAGGTGTAGCCACTGACATCCGCGAGTCAGTCGGATTCATTTTCATTTCAGCCCACATTTTCCGATCGGCAATGGTGGCTGACAGCCCCCTGGTATTCACGTCGCGGAAAAAAGAGCCAACGGTTGGTTTATTGAAATTGTAGTAATCCGACTGTTTTTTTAATTTTTTCAGCAGGCTGTGAGGATTTTCATCGGTCCAGTCAGACAACATGACCACATGCTCACGATCGTAAGCAAACGGTTCTGGCTCCCTGGCATCGATGATAATGGCACCGTATACCCCCTCCTGTTCCTGCAGACCGGAATGGCTGTGGTACCAGTAAGTCCCGTTCTGCTTAACCTTAAAGGTGTAAACGTAGGTATCATCAGGCTCTATGCCCATAAAACTCAGCCCCGGAACACCATCCATATTGGCCGGAAGAATAATGCCGTGCCAGTGAATGGACGTCTGTTCATTAAGACGGTTTTTGACCTTCAGGGTAATGGTGTCACCTTCTTTCCAGCGAAGAACGGGCCCCGGCAGGCTCCATTGATTGTTTTGGCCTGACGCTCACTGCCCGTGATATTGACGGCCGTTTCACCAATGGTCAGGTCAAACTGAGTACCCTGCACGGATGCCTCGGCAACTTGGCAGGCTCAGACTGGAACGCGCATTGAAACTCCATACGCCAAGACTTCCGGCTACGCCAGAGAGGGTTAACCCCTTCAGGAAAGTTCGTCGAGACGTTTTCAACAGCATGCGCATTCCCTTATTTAAAGTATGGTTACTGACAGAATTCGAGAACCGATTTAAATTAAATTACTGGTTCATCCACTTACAATGAAATGAATCTAGCACACCTTAAGAAACAAATTCATTACAATCGTGTAATGTACATAGCTGTATTACATTTACGTCATCTTCCCCACAGGTTGATTATTTTTATATATGATCATAAGGACATCTTTTATGTACCTCAGAAGGTAATTACACATGAATATATTAATCACGACCACTGCGTTTACAGCTTTATTTTGTGGGGCAGCTTTTGCTCAGTCCAGTGATATTGCCCATGAAGCACATCGATTTGTTAATAATGCCTCAGCCGTCAGTCATGTGAATTCCTCGACGCATGAAAACTTACCGGACAGGGTTAATAAAAACAACACGCCCTCATTCTCTGAAATGAATGAACATGAAAGGGCCATTGTTGCTCATTCATTTATGAACAACAGCGCGTCCTATGCGCATCAGAAAATGATTGAGGAACATAAAAAAATGCTGTCCGGCAGTGATGCAAATTCAAAGACCTCGTCTTCTTCTTTTAACGAACTGAATGCCGGAGAAAAAGCCGCTCTCGTGCATGAGCAGGTCAATAATGCCGGTGCGGAAGCACATCAGACGCAGGCAAGAAAGCTTCGCGGGCTGTATTCGACAGGTAACTGCAGGCGGGTTAGTGCTTAGCGTCAGGTGCGCAGCAGGGCTTTACTGACGGGTTACGTAGCAGGACATGAGCCCCATATTGCTCTGCCGTAACCTGTTTCAGTCCCGTTAATCATCACCGTCGGGCTGGTCATACAGTTCCCAGAGCTTCAGGAGCAAACGGGAAACAAGATATGTTACAAAAATGACGACCATCAACGGTGCTCCCGATTAACTGACAGATGACACGCCTCCTGAAAACCCCTAGCATACGCCGCAGTGTTCATGCTAACGGCGAATTCCAGTAAATGTATTCTACCGATGTCGTAAAAGAAAATGCCTACCTTTCAGCCACCCGCTCGGGGCTGGAATCGAACGAGATCGCTACTCTTCAGCGCTCCTTGCCTTCCCGGTTTAATCTGCGGCATTTGAAAAAAAATGAATCATTAAAACTCGTACTGCAAAAGAAAGCGGGAAAATCACGTGTCGTGGCCTATAAATTTACGTCCGGTTCATTTAATTACACGGCGTATCGTATATCAGATAAAAAGTTCTATAACCTTTCCGATACTTCCGGGAAAGGCAGTCTCGATTATCCGTTACCGGCCACAGCAAGACTCAGTTCGCCTTTCAATCCTGCAAGGCTTAACCCGGTATCGGAAAAGTGAGTCCCCATAATGGCATTGATTATTCCATGCCCATGAACACGAAAATAGTCAGCGTCATCGACGGAAAAATCACCCGGGCCGAATACAACAGTACCATGGGATATTTTGTTGAAGTAACGGGAAAAGCCGGTGTTAAAACTCGCTATCTCCACCTCAATAAAATACTCGTTACTAAAGGGGCCAGGGTTACACGGGAGGTGCTATTGCGTTATCCGGTAACAGCGGACGTTCATCCGGTCCTCATCTGCATTACGAGCTGGTCATCAATAACAACCCTGTTAACTCTCTGGCGTTCCGGGCAGCGGCACCCGCTGATAACAAACTCGAACAGCATGCCTTTGCGCATGCCAGAGACTACGAACGATACCTGGACTGATAACGGGACCGCGACGCGGCCCCGTCTGCCGGATTAATTTTTTTTATCGTTTTCACTTCCGTGATGTTGATGATCTCCATGCCCTCCGTGGCCGTGGAAAAGATGCATTAGCGGGCAGACCAGCAATAACAGATATGGCCAGTAACCTGCCACATGTGACCAGTGTTCGCGCAGGAGGGCAAATGCCGCGATCGCGGCGACAGCAATAAGCGCATAGGTGGTACTTTTCATACTGGACTCCTTCTGTTCGTAACTGACCCTTCACTCAGTGTTATTTCCCGAGCCTGACACTTTTCAGACGCAACGCATTCACAATGACGCTGACGGAGGAAAGAGCCATGGCCGCCGCCGCAATAACTGGCGACAGCAGTATTCCATACACAGGATAAAGCAGACCTGCAGCCACAGGCACGCCAAGTGCGTTGTAGATAAATGCAAAAAACAGATTCTGACGGATATTTTTCATGGTGATCTCTGACAGATGACGGGCCTGTTCAGTATCATCAAGTCGCCTTTGAGAAGGGTGACTCCGGCACTTTCAATTGCCACATCTGTACCCGTTCCCATGGCTATACCCACGTCAGCCGCTGCCAGCGCCGGGGCATCATTCACACCGTCTCCGGCCATCGCAACCACATGGCCAGACTCTTTCAGTCGGGTTATCACTGCTTTTTTGCCATCCGGCAGAATTCCGGCTTCAACCTCATCTATTCCCAGTTTCCGTGCGACTGCTTCAGCAGTAAGCTGGTTATCCCCGGTGAGCATAACAATGCGGATCCCCGCCTGACGCAAAGCTTTAAGCGCATCCGGCGTGGTTGCTTTCACGGGATCCGAGATAGCTATCAGCCTGCAAGGTGCCCGTCTGTGGCCACATAGATAACGGTAGCACCTTCCATCCGCAACGTATCCGCAACGGCCTTTTGATTATCAATAACGATACTGTTTTCCTGCATAGCCAGTTCATTACCAATAACAACCCGTTGACCTTCGACATCGCCTGAGACACCTTTACCCGACGGTGCATCGAAATGAGTGACTGCGGGTATTGCGATCCCCTTTTCCTGTGCTGCTTTAACTACTGCCATACCCAGCGGATGCTGCGAGCCTTTTTCCACTGCGGCTGTTACACGCAAAAGAGATGTTTCCCCACCCGGATTGAGACTGATAATCCCTGTCACCGTAGGCGAACCTTCCGTGAGCGTGCCTGTTTTGTCGACAACCAGCGTGTCCACTTTTTCAAGACGCTCAAGGGCTTCGGCATTCCTGATTAACACCCCGGCCTGGCTCCTTTGCCCACCCCCACCATTATCGACATCGGCGTGGCCAGCCCCAGCGCGCAGGGACAGGCAATAATCAGGACCGACACAGCCGCAATGAGACCGTGCGCCATCCTGGCTCGGGCCCCCAGACAGACCAGATCACGAAAGCAACAACCGCGATAAGTATCACCAGAGGAACAAACCAGCCTGAAACGCTGTCAGCCATTCTCTGGATGGGGGCACGCGAACGCTGTGCATCAGCGACCATCTGAACAATTCGTGAGAGCATTGTTTCATCACCGACTTTCTCTGCACGGATGATGAGACTCCCTGTCTGATTAATGGTCCCCCCGATGACAGGGTCACCCTCCGTTTTGGTAACCGGCATAGATTCCCCGGTCACCATCGATTCATCAACGGTTGTTTTGCCTTCGATCACAATACCGTCGACCGGAATACTCTCTCCTGGTCTGATGCGGAGCTTATCGCCAGGCAGAACATCTTCCGCATTAATATTCCGTTTCATGACCGTCATGATCCAGCCGCCTGGCGGTTTTGGGGGCAAGATTCAGTAGTGCAGTAATGGCACCTGAGGTTTGTTCCCGTGCCCGCAGCTCAAGAACCTGTCCCAGCAGAACAAGCACCGTAATAACTGCTGCGGCTTCAAAATAAACGGCCACCAGGCCATCCATGTTTCTGAACGATGCAGGAAACCAGGAGGGGAAGACGGTTGCAATGACGCTGTACACCCAGGCTACGCCGGTGCCCATTGCAACAAGGGTAAACATATTCAGGGAGCGGTTACGTAACGACATTCCGGCCCGGGCGAAGAATGGCCAGCCACACCACAACACGACAGGAGAGGCCAGAAGCAGCTGCAGCCATGTGTTGTACTGTGGCGGTACTGTATTCCTCAAGGCGGGAAACAGATGAGATCCCATTTCGAGTACCAGAACCGGAAACGCCAGCAACAACCCCAGCCAGAAGCGTCTTGTCATGTCGCGAAGTTCATCACTTGGCCCGTGGATGCCGTAGCTACGAGCGGCTCCAGTGCCATTCCACAGACAGGACAGCTTCCGGGACACTGCGGCGTATCTCCGGGTGCATCGGACATGTCCACACACCTTCAGAATTCTCTTTCTCCGCCTGGTGGTGAGGCTGTTTTATCTGATCAGGCTGACTTCGTGATGATCGTGGTGATGGTGATGGGAATGTTCACTGGCATCTTCGGTAAGATAACGATCGGGATGGCTTTAAATTTACTCTCACAGCTGGCGGAGCAGAAATAAAGTTGATGGTCCTGGTATCGAATGCTGCTGTGCGCCCTGTCGGGCAGGATGTCCATCCCGCACACGGGATCTCTCACCTTATGCAATACGTGGCCCTCGTCCGGGGATAATGTCTGCTCAGAAGCAGTCTGGTTGTTGTGTTGCACTGCATTGTCATTTTTCACAGTAACTCTCCTTATGCATACCGAAGCATCTTCTGTCTTCAGGGTATGTCATGGATGCGATTACCACGAATGCCGCCGGCATAAGAGTGCCTGCTGCCGGCGTCCCGTTATCAGCCGTTCCGCTGACTATTCGATTCGCTGGAAGACTTTTTTACTTCCATCCGGTGAGAATGCGATAACATCGTAAGCCTCTTTTCGGGCTCCCATCTCCATTCCAGGACTTCCTGCTGGCATACCGGGGGTGGCGAGACCGTATATACTGAACCAGACTGCATTGCCTTATGTATCGTTGTCGCAGGCACATGGCCTTCAATGATCAAATTACCGGCAACCGCGGTATGACAACTTCGCAGTCCTGCAGGAATAGCATGCTTTTCTTTCAGGCTGACAGCGCCTGATCATTCATGACGTGAGTTCGTACTTCAAACCCGTCTTTTTCCATCGCTTTGCCCCACAGGGAACAACAGCCACAGTTTTCAGATTTGTACATATCAATCACTTTTTCACTCGCCATCGCGGGCAGTGAAAGGCCGAGAGCCAGCGCCATCAGAACCACTTTTTTCATACTCACCTCTGTATATTATCGATTTAAACCCTGACGTCAGGGTGAATCAGTAAAGAAGGACACCCACAGGGGGTGCCCTTTCAGGTTCAGGACACGCTTTTTTTATGTCTGCGCAGCCAGATTAATTTGTAGGCGGCAGGAATAATGAACAGGGACAGCAGCGGAGCCGTGATCATCCACCAATCATGGGTGCCGCGATACGGCTCATGACTTCTGAACCTGCACCGGTTCCCCAGAGTATTGGCAGCAGACCCGCAATGATCACCGCCACGGTCATGGCTTTCGGCCGGACACGCAGTACGGCACCATGATAGAGGCTTCATCAAGGCCTTCCGGTGTGAACGTCTCTTTACGGGACAATTCCGGGTGCGCTTCAATGGCATGACGCAGATACATCAGCATGACCACGCCAAACTCTGCTGCCACCCCGGCCAGGGCGATAAATCCGGTTCCGGTCGCCACAGACATATGGAAGCCCTGCCAGTACAGGAACATATCCCGCCAATCAACGCAAACGGCAGACTCATCAGAATCAGCAGGGCTTCGTCAACACGGCGAAATGCCAGATATAACAGGATGAAAATGATCATCACCGTCATCGGTACCATCAGTTTTAATTTCTTGTTGGCGTGCTCGAGTAATTCAAACTGTCCTCGAGAATGCCACACTTGGTCCCCGGTCTCAGTTTCACTTCCTTCGCTGATGACCGTCTTAATAT
>ENA-OQAN01001040-OQAN01001040.1-human-gut-metagenome-genome-assembly--contig:-NODE-1040-length-12914-cov-1.432158_pt1 | contig 12914 bp, 20 predicted proteins | sample MGYA00242735_ERZ504527 | MGnify/ENA primary metagenome ERZ504527 (study PRJEB26092, sample SAMD00036230) | human gut metagenome | host: Homo sapiens | study: EMG produced TPA metagenomics assembly of...
TGGCCATGCAGATGCATTCCAGCAAGAAAACGCCGGAACCGACGGTTGCAGTTGGTACGAGCAGCAACGGATTTGTTGGTAAGACCATCCAATATGTAGGACGCTCTGCTCATGCTGCTGACGCGCCTGATCAGGCATCAACGCACTTAACGCAGCCATGCTTGGCATTATGGGCATCAATTCCCTCAGGGAGACATTCCGCGATGAAGACGCCATTCGCGTTCATCCAATCATTACCAAAGGCGGGGACCTTGTAAATAATGTTCCTGATGATGTACGGATTGAAACCTATGTGCGGGCCAAAACGATGGAGGCCATCGAAAAGACCCATAAAAAGGTCGATGCCGCCCTGCGGGCTGGCGGTATGGCTATTGGTGCCGAAGTCCACATCGACACGATGCCTGGTCATCTGCCCCTTGTCTGCAACGCCACACTTAATGAACTTCTGGTGGAAAATGCCAAGGAAGCGTTCCCCAGTGTCAAAATCATCAATGCCGGCCATTTCAGTGCTTCCACAGATATGGGAGACGTTTCTCATCTTATGCCCGCTATCCATCCTTTTATTGGGGGAACGGACGGGCTCCTTCACGGCGCCGATTTCAAGGTTGTCGACTTTAACGCGGCAGCGCTTCTGCCTGGCAAGGCTTTTGCCGGTATGGTCATTGATCTTCTGGCGGACAATGCCCAAAAGGCAAAGCTCTTTTGGATCACTATGAACCCATCCTCACCAAGGATGCCTACATCAAGAAACTGGACAGCTATTTCAGCGAGGAGGAACCATGAAGAACATCAAACTGCATGTCTGTGTCATGCTCATGATCGTGATTGCGGAACTGATTGGCGTTAAATCCTTCAGTGTCGGCCCAGGAAAGATTGTGCTGCTGCCCATGCTTTATGCCCTCATCATCGGAATCTTTACGACGCCGCGCTTCCTTAATATTATGAAGCAAAAGGAAATGGAAGATGCAAGTTCCTTGATAGGGCTGACGCTCATGCTCCTCATGGCCCGCTATGGGACCCTTGTGGGACCAACCTTGCCCAAGATCATCAGCGCCAGTCCGGCCTTGATTTTACAGGAATTTGGAAACTTGGGCACCGTCCTTGTCGGGGTACCGCTTGCCGTGTTCTTTGGACTCAAGCGGGAAACCATCGGTGCGGCCCATTCCATAGCCCGTGAACCGAATATTGCCCTTGTCGGTGAGCGCTATGGCCTTGATACCCCAGAAGGTCGCGGTGTTATGGGTGTTTATATCAGCGGCACTGTTTTCGGAACGATTTTCTTTGGTCTCATGGCCAGTTTCTGCGCTGCCCTTGGAATCTTTCATCCTTACGCGCTTGCCATGGCATCTGGCGTTGGTAGTGCAAGTATGATGTCGTCCGCTGTCGGTGCGCTTGCCGTCATGTATCCCCAGATGGCAGACCAGCTGGCTGCTTTTGGTGCTGCCAGCAATATGCTCTCTGGCCTCGATGGGCTTTATATGTCGATTTGGCTCGCCCTGCCGCTTACGGAATACCTCTATAAAAAGTGCTGTATCGTAAAATATGGTCACGTACTCACGAAGGAGGAAGAATAATGATTGGATATAATTTAGCAGAAACTTTTGCTATCCTGCTTCTCATGAGTATCGAAGGGGCGATTTCCAATGCCCTTTCCGGCGCTGGCGGTGTGATTGAAGGCCTGCCCGGGCTGTTGATCCTTGTAGGGATTTCCATGGCGGGGATCCTTCTTGGCAAATATATGCGGGAAAGATTCCTGCTGTTGCCTATGTTGTGACGTTAGGCTGTATATTGACGTATCCGGGGTTTCCTGGAAGTGATGTCATCAACTTTTATATGAAGAAAGTCGGGTTTGTTTCTCTTTGTACGCTCATCCTTGCCTATGCCGGTGTTTCCATCGGTAAGGATATGGATGCCTTTAAGTCGACAGGGTGGCGCATCGTTATCTTGAGCTGCGTCATATTTGCCGGCACCTATTTGGGTTCTGCCATCATTGCCCAAATCATCTTAAAGGCTATTGGCCAGATCTGACTTTTCCTATGAAAAAAGGCTTGCCGAACAGGAAGTGTTCAGCAAGCCCTTTTTGATGTCTTGGGGAAAGGGAGTAGGGTGCTTATTGGCCTTTTCCCAATGGACTTTCAGTGTTTTTTCTTTTTCTTATCGTCAAGGTATTCGCCAATGATCTTGACAGCACAGTAATCTCCGCACATGGAGCAGTATTCATCCGTACTCTTGTTCTTGGCATTGCGATGGGACGACTGGGCTTTTGAGGATCGATGGCAAGTTCCATTTGAGCTTCCCAGTTCTAGTTTTTTGCGGGCTTTTGCATGGCAAGATCTTGGGCCACTGCCTGGGGGAGGCCCTTGGCAACATCGGCCGCATGACCGGCTATGCGGGCGGCGACAACCCCTTCACGAACGTCATTGAGATCAGGCAGTCCCAAATGTTCAGCCGGAGTTACGTAGCAGAGAAAATCGGCTCCGCTGACAGCTGCGAGGGTCCCGCCAATTGCAGAAGTAATGTGGTCGTAGCCCGGTGCAATATCAGTCACAAGGGCCCCAGCACATAGAAAGGCGCCCCGTGGCAGAGCCGTTTCTGCAGCTGCATGTTGGCGGCAATCTGATTGTAAGGAACGTGCCCCGGACCTTCTACCATGACCTGGACGCCTTTTTCCCAGGCACGATCCGTCAGCTCCCCAAGGGTGATGAGTTCTGTGATCTGGGCCCGATCCGTTGCATCGGCAAGACAGCCTGGACGCAGCCCGTCGCCTAAGCTGATGGTTACATCGTAGCGGGCACAGATATCAAGGATTTCATCAAAATGCTCGTAAAAAGGATTTTCCTTGTTGTTGGCGAGCATCCACCCGGCAATGAAGGAGCCGCCGCGGCTTACAATATCCATTTCGCGTCCTTCGGCAATGAGGATATCCACGGCACGGCGTGTGAGACCGCAGTGCATGGTCATGAAGTCAGCCCCGTCATGGGCCTGCTGCTCGATGACTTCAAAGATGTCTTCTTTCGTCATATCCGTCACTTTGCCATGTTTCGGATTGCCGTAACCGTGGCTTGATAAATGGGAACGGTGCCGACCATGACCGTCGAATGCTCGATAATGGCACGGCGGGAGCGTCGATGTTGTTGCCCGTTGAAAGGTCCATGACCGCATCGGCACCAGCTGCAATGGCCGCATCCAGTTTTTTCAGCTCGGGCGCGGGATCGGGGTAGGCCGTTGAAGTCCCAATATTGGCGTTGACCTTTGTCGAAAGCCCTTCCCCAACACCGCGGACCTTGAGGTTTTTATGGTTGATATTGGCACAGATGGCAATGGTTCCCTTGGCCACACGCTCTCGGATTGTTTCAGCTGATAGCCCTTCTTGGCGTGCGACTTCCTTCATTTCTTCCGTAATGATACCGGCAAGGGCTGACTGTCTTTGAGTTTTCATGAAAATTTCCTCCTTGAAGATAATAAGAAAGAGACCGCTTTTTCCATAGAAAAGCGGTCCCTTGGTTGGTCTTTTTTCATCTCCAGCCCGGCCGGCACACTTTCCTACGTCGGTATTAACCGCATCAGGTACAAAGGGTCGGCCAAAGGGCCTCTCAGCGAATGCGCACCCCCAGTGTTACCGTGGACGCAAGAAGCGTCCATCTGCAGTCATTGTAACAGATGCTTTTGCAAAATGCAAACGGCCCATCCCTTTTGTTTCATGGATACAACGGAAACGAAAAGGGGTTTTCTTATGGCTCAAGACGGCGAAAACAAATAAATGAGAGAAAAAATACGGACTTGATTCAATGCTTCTGATAACGGGCTGTAGCATTATCCCATCCGATGATACGTCTTATTTTTCAGATAATTATACATTTCCCATTATCAAGTAAATTGTAGGGAAATTGGAGAAAAATTTATTTGTGATTATATTAAATTTGTTATATAATACAGGAGATTAGAGAGACTGAATGGAATGATATCGTTCATCCCAGATCAGTCACTTTTCTAAGAAAGAGGGGCTTTGAACAATGGCAAAAAAATTTAAGACCATGGATGGTAACACCGCCGCTGCGTATACTTCCTATGCGTTCAGTGATGTTGCCGCAATCTACCGATCACTCCGTCTTCTCCGATGGCTGAAGTCAGCGATGAATGGGCTTCCCATGGAAAGAAGAACATCTTTGGTCGTCCTGTCAAGATCATGGAAATGCAGTCCGAAGCTGGTGCTTCCGGTGCTGTACACGGCTCCCTTGCCGCTGGTGCACTGACCACCACCTATACCGCATCCCAGGGTCTGCTCCTGATGATCCCGAACATGTATAAGATCGCTGGTGAACTGCTTCCTGCAGTTTTCAACGTCGCTGCTCGTGCACTGGCTACCAGCTCCCTGAACATCTTCGGCGACCATGCTGACGTTATGGCTTGCCGCCAGACCGGTTTTGCACTTCTTGCTGAATCCGGCGTACAGGAAGTCATGGACTGACCGCTGTTGCCCATCTGGCTGCTATTAAAGGTCATGTTCCTTTCCTGAACTTCTTCGATGGGTTCCGTACTTCCCACGAAATCCAGAAGATTGAACTTTTGGACTATGATGACCTTGCTAAACTGATTGACTACGAAGCACTGGATAAATTCCGCAAACATGCCCTGAATCCGGATAACCCTGTTACCCGCGGTACGGCTCAGAACCCGGATATCTACTTCCAGACTCGCGAAGCTGTCAACAAATACTATGATGCCCTGCCTGAAATCGTTGAAGAATACATGGAAAAAATCAGCAAGCTGACTGGCCGTGATTATAAACTCTTCAACTACACCGGCGCTGCTGATGCAGAAAATGTCGTTGTTATGATGGCAGCGGTGCTCAGACTGCTGAAGAAGTTGCCAAGATCCTTTGCGAACAAGGCGAAAAAGTCGGTGTCCTGAACGTTCACCTCTATCGTCCGTTCTCTGCTAAACACTTCCTGGCTGCTATGCCGAAGACTGTCAAGAGAATTGCTGTTCTTGACCGTACGAAGGAAGCTGGCGCAAACGGCGAACCGCTGTACCTCGATGTCCGTGATGTATACTACAACATGGCTGACAAACCCCTGATTGTTGGCGGCCGTTACGGCCTCGGCAGCAAGGAATTCTATCCTGGCGATGCCTGGCTGTCTTCGACAACCTCAAGAAGGCTGAACCGAAAAACCACTTCACCGTTGGTATCGTTGATGATGTAACGAACACCTCCCTCACGAAGGAAAAAGTATTCGACATCACCCCGAAAGGCACCACGAGCTGCATGTTCTGGGGCCTCGGCAGCGATGGTACGGTTGGCGCCAACAAGAGCGCTATCAAAATCATCGGCGATAAGACCGATATGTACGCACAGGGCTACTTCGCTTATGACTCCAAGAAGTCCGGCGGTATTACCGTGTCCCACCTGCGTTTCGGTCATACTCCGATCCATATGCCGTTCCTTATCAACACTGCTGACTATGTAGCTGTTCATAACTCTTCTTATGTTCATCGCTACAATGTCATGGCTGGCCTGAAAGATGGCGGCACGTTCCTCCTGAACAGCCCTTGGACCGATGCAGAACTGGATAAGGAACTTCCAGGACAGCTGAAACGTTATCTTGTTGAACATAAGATCAACTTCTACACCATTGATGCTGTTAAGATTGCTGAAAGCATCGGCCTTGGCGGTCGTATCAACATGATCATGCAGGCTGCTTTCTTCAAACTGACCGGTATCATCCCTGTTGAAGATGCTGTGAAGTACCTGAAGGAATCCATCGTCACCAGCTATGGCAAGAAAGGCCAGAAGGTTGTTGACATGAACAACGCTGCTGTTGACCAGGCGTCAATGCCATCCATAAGGTTGAAGTTCCTGCTGCTTGGGCAAATGCGGCTGATACGGAACTCTATCCGAAGACGGGCAACGCTTGGGTTGACGATGTCATGGTTCCATGAACAAACAGGAAGGCCATGACCTGCCTGTCAGCAAACTCATGGGCCAGGTTGATGGTACGTTCCCTGCTGGTACGGCTGCTTATGAAAAAACGCGGCATTGCAATCAATGTTCCTGAATGGAAGATTGAAAACTGCATTCAGTGCAACCAGTGCTCCTATGTCTGCCCGCACGCTGCTATCCGTCCTGTTCTCCTGAACGACGAAGAAGTAAAGGCTGCTCCTGCAGAATTTACGACTAAACCGGCTGTTGGCGCTAAGGACCTGCACTTCCGCATGATGGTTTCCCCCATGGACTGCCAAGCTGCGGCAACTGCGTAGACGCTTGCCCGGCTAAGGAAAAAGCCCTTGTCATGATGCCGTTTGCTACCCAGGAACATCTGAAAGATGCTTGGGAATATGGCATCAAGAAGGTCTCTGCAAAGACCAACCCGATGAATAAATACACCGTTAAGGGCAGCCAGTTCGAACAGCCGCTGCTTGAGTTCTCCGGTGCCTGCGCAGCTGCGGCGAAACTCCGTATGCTAAACTGGTAACCCAGCTCTATGGTGACCGCATGATGATGCTAACGCTACGGGCTGCTCCTCCATTTGGGGTGCTTCCGCTCCTTCCATGCCGTACACCAAGAACCATAAGGGTCATGGTCCTGCCTGGGCTAACTCCCTGTTCGAAGACAACGCTGAATATGGTCTGGGTATGTATCTCGGTGTCAAAGCCGTTCGTGAACGCCTGGCTCAGGAAATGGAAGCCGTTAAGGATTCCGTCAGCGCTGACCTGAAAGCTGCTATGGAAGACTGGATGCTAAGCTGAAGTTGGCGAAGGCAGCCGTGAACGCGCTGAAAAGCTCGAAGCTCTGCTCCAAGCTGAAAAGAGCGGTAACGACAAACTCGAAGCCATCTACAACGACAAACAGTTCTTCGTTAAACGTTCCCAGTGGATCTTTGGTGGTGACGGCTGGGCTTACGATATCGGTTACGGCGGATTGGATCACGTCCTCGCTTCCGGCGATGATGTCAACGTTCTTGTCTTCGATACCGAAGTTTACTCCAACACGGGCGGCCAGTCCTCCAAGTCCACGCCGGAAGCTGCTGTTGCTAAGTTGCTGCCAGCGGTAAGAGAACCAAGAAAAAGGATCTCGGCATGATGGCTATGAGCTACGGTTATGTCTATGTTGCTCAAATCAACATGGGTGCTGATAAGAACCAGGCCCTGAAGGCAATCAAGGAAGCTGAAGCTTACCATGGTCCTTCCCTCATCATTGCTTACGCTCCGTGCATCAACCACGGTATCAAACGTGGCATGGGTCACTCCCAGCTCGAAGCAAAGGCAGCCGTTGATTGCGGTTACTGGTGCAACTACCGTTATAATCCTGAACTGAAGGAACAGGGACAGAAGTCCTTCTTCCTCGACAGCAAGGCTCCGAACTTCGATGAATTCGAAAACTTCCTGAAGGGCGAAGTTCGTTATGCATCCCTGGCTAAAGCTTCCCGGATCAGGCTGAAGAACTCTTCGCTAAGACGAAGAAAGATGCTCAAGAACGCCGCGCTGGCTATGAAAGCTGGACGCTGAATAATTGAGTCTTCAAAAGACCCGTCGCATTTGCGGCGGTCTTTTTTTAGAAAAAAAGGGAATCCCCATCAAACCTTGTTTGGATGGGGATTCCCTTTTGCTGTTTCTCTATGATGATGGTATGTCTGGTGCAGAAATGCGCTTCTATCGGCTTCTGTGACACCGTCCGGTGGTCTATTTCCATAGGCTTTAGCCTTCCAATCTTTTGGCTTCTGGTCTTTTGCCTTCCGTCTTTTCCCTTAGAACTCGATTTCTCCAAATCGATCCGCCCCACCAGGTGCTAAGCGCATCGCCGATCGATTCGCGAGCTCCCTTTGCGCCTTGGAAAGAGCAAAGCGAGAGATCGTGACAGGCGCTTATCCAGGGAGCGCGACAAAGGCGGAGCGCGAGTCGGATTAACCCTTACAGCCGCACAAGTATAAATCCATTGCGGCTGCAGAAGTAAAGGAACCGTTTTCGTGTAAGAAGGTGTTGCAAACATTTTTTCTTAGTAGGATTGTAAATCGCATGATAGCATGCCCTTTCGGTGGTGGATGAGGAGCGCAGCGACGTTTCCTTACGAACGGTAGTGAGGACCATTCGCCCGAAGTTTCGAAGGACGCTTTTGGAGCGATAGCGGAAGTCCGAGAAACCTGTTTGAGGGCGAAATTAATTCGGCGCCCACGACCGAAGGGAGACAGTTTGGCGCCGGCCTTACGGTCTTTTCCCTCACGATTTTTTGTTCCATTTGCTTTTTTCAAATATGGCCTAGACGTAGTCAGATGCTAGGAGCACCCGGCCTCATCGACGACGGCATACGGTTTGTGTATGTCGAGGCGATTGAGGTCGTGGGCGACAACGCAGATGGCTGCGTATAGGTCCATAGGCTGATAAAAGCTTCTTGCCTGATAAGCTGGGCGCTGGAGGTGACGACACGAGGTTAGGAGGGAAAGCGCCCAGGCGTAAGGTATCCCCCAATCAGAAACGAAACAAACTACGAATCGTCATGCTACCATTGCATCATAAAAATGAGAAATTGAGCAATGGTGGCACGCTTTTTTGGAGTATCGGCGCGATTTGTGCGCCGACTCCTCCAACCTTTCCAAAGAGAAAACACCCCTTACCCGCGGCAATGGGTAAGGGGTGTTTCCCGTAAGAAGAGAAGCGAAACGAGGAAAACTATGATCCATAGCATTCCTTTTCGACAGTACGCAAATCAGTCTCCTACATTTGGCAGCGGGCCACCCGGATTCTTTTTCTGCCAGAGATAGCAGAGGACGAGGATGCCGATGCCGGCGATATCGGTCATACTGCCAGGAATGATGAGGCACAGGCCGCCAATAAAGAAGGCGATACGCTGCAGTGCGGTCAGGGGATGCTGGCAGAATCCAATCATGCCAGTGACAGGCCCCACATGCCGATAATAGCTGTGACCATGGCCATCAGGATCATGGGTACCGTGGCATTGATCATGAGGAGCTGCGGTGCCAATACGAAAATGTAGGGCACGACGAAGGCGGCAATGGCCAGTTTTGCTGCCGTAACGCCTGTTTTCATGGGGTTGGAGCCAGCAATCCCGGATCCGGCATAAGCAGCTAAGGCAACTGGCGGCGTAACGTCTGCGACGATCCCAAAGTAGAAGGCAAACATATGGGCCGCAAGAACCGGAACCTTCATCTGAACGAGGGCTGGGGCTGCAATTGTCGAGGTGATGACGTAGTTTGCCGTCGTCGGAACGCCCATGCCGAGGATCAGGGAGGTAATCATCGTAAAGAACATGGCCGGAATCATCTTGCCTTGAGCAAGGTCAAGCAGAGCCGTAGCAAGTTTTAGGCCGACGCCGGTCTTTGTGACGACGCCGATGATGATGCCTGCCGAAGCGCAGGCAATGAGGACACCCAGTACGGATTGGGACCCTTCAACCAGGCCATTTATAAACTGTGCAAAGGTAATGCGCGTATTCTTTCTCATGCAGCACAGACAATCGTCAGCCAATGGCATAAAGGGCAGCACGCATCGGAGTATAGCCTGATACAAGCAGGTAAACGATGACAATCAGGGGAACCGCCAGATGACCTTTTTCCCGGAGTAAGGGGCCAAATTTTGGAAGCTGGTCGCGAGGCGTTCCTTTAAGCCGTATTTCTTGGCTTCATAATGGACGCTCAGCCAAATCCCTGTGTAGTAGAGAAGGGCCGGAATGACGGCCGCTTTAACAACTTCGATGTAAGGGACACCAACAAATTCTGCCATCAAGAAGGCCGCAGCACCCATGACCGGCGGCATAAGCTGACCGCCTGTGGAGGCCGCCGCTTCAACTGCTCCGGCAAAGGAAGGACGATAGCCCAGTTTTTTCATCATGGGAATCGTAAAAGATCCGGTACCAGCAACGTTTGCTACAGACGAACCGGAAACTGTCCCCATCAGACCGCTTGACAGAACGGCAACTTTAGCCGGGCCGCCAATGGCCCAGCCTGCAAGGGCATTGGCCATATCGATGAAGAACTTGCCAAGGCCCGTGGCATCAAGATAAGCACCAAAGAGGATGAAGAGGTAGATAAAAGTGGACGATACCCCCATGGGTACACCGAAGATGCCTTCTGTCGTAAAGAAGAGGTGACTGACAAGTTCGTCAAAGCCAACGCCGCGGTGGGCGAGAATCCCCGGCATATAAGGGCCGAGGAAGGCATAGGCTACAAAGATGAGCGCAACGGTCAGCATCGGCCAGCCGACTGTGCGGCGTGTTGCTTCAAAGACCATGAGGACACCAATGATGCCCACGATGATATCTGTCTGGGTATTGAGACCCGCACGCAGGACCAGTTCCTGGTAGTTCAGGAGCAGATAGCCTGTGGTGCCAATCCCTAGAAGGGCACAAATGACATCAATGGGATTCATGGAAGAACGGGACCAGGATTTGCGTCCTGGGTAAAGGAGAAAAATCAGCGTCAAGCCAAACATCAAATGGATGGTGCGCTGCAGATGGGCGTCAAGCACCCCAAAGATTGCAGTATACAGCTGGAAACAGGCAAAGAGGATGCAAATGCCGGAAATGATATAGTGCCAGGCACCTACGGGGTTTCTCTTGTCTGATTCCTTATCATATTTTTTCATGACTTCTTCCGCAGACATTTCTTGGGGCGCTGTCTGTTTCTTTTCTTCTGTCATAGTGAGAGCCACTTCCTTTCTCCAGTTCATGATTCCATGAACCAGAAAGTATATCGTTTCATGCTGAGCACATCAACGCGTGTGCCTTGACCAAATTGATTCACAAGATCAATGGTCCTGTTTCCATAGGTGACGCTGGGGCGGGCCTCGCTGGCCGCCCGAAAGGTAATCTTTTCATAGGGCCGGTTCATGATCATCTCAAACTTACCCTCTTTTTTTAATGGTTTGAAGGCACCGTCCGTGAGACTATAGGGAAGGCCAACTCCATAAGATTCATAGATGGTGTGGGTCATGGTCATGTTATGGGCCCATTGATCCGGAAGTATTCATAGCAGGGGGTCTGTTGGACCGAATGCTTATAATGGTAAACCCATTCGTCTCCTTCGTTGACGGAAAAGACTACAGGCGCTGCACCGTCAGAAGGTTTCAGGACGAGGATGAGCCTTGTTGCGTACCATGAGAAGGAGACTCCTGCAAGAAGGAGAATCAAAATAATGAAAAACAGGGGTTTTTTAAAAAAAGACCGAACCCCACTGGAGGGTGGTGTCCGGTCTGTGCAATTTGCCATATGAGATCGCCGCTTTTTACTTATTTTTCATTAAAGAACTTTTCAGCACCTTTGTTCAGAGGAATGGACATGCCTTCCTTGGCCGTTTCCTTGGTGATGAGTTTTGCAACGTTGTGAGCTGCTTTCATCCGGTCAAGATTGGAATAAAGAGCTTTCACAATATCGTAGCCCAGTTCATCGCTCATCTTATCTGTAACAACGAGCATGCACTTGACCGCAACAGCTTCTACGTCAGTGTCTACATTATTGTAAGTCTTGGCAGGAATCTTGATCTTGGTGTAGTACGGATATTTTTGATCAAGGCATCAGCATGGCAGAAATCAACGGCAGGAGCACGACTTCATGCTGGGTAGCAAGGTCCTGGATTGCTGCCGTAGGGAATCCGGCTGTTACAAAAGCAACATCCACATTGCCGTCCTTCAAGGCAGAAGCGGCTTCCCCAAAGGAAAGGTACTGGACCTTGATGTCATCGTAGGTGATTCCGGCTGCTTCGAGGATCTGACGGGCGTTGGCTTCCGTCCCGGAGCCAGCAGCCCCAACAGCGACGCGTTTGCCCTTGATATCAGCAAATGTCTTGATGCCCGTCTTTTTTGTCGTTACAATCTGGATTGTTTCCGGATAAAGGGTGGCAAGGCCTTTAAGATTCTTTACTGCTTTATCCTTGAACATTTCAACGCCATTTACGGCATAGTAGGAAATATCGTTTTGGATAAAGCCGATATCAACCTTGCCTTCTTTTAAGAGATTGACGTTTGCGACGGAAGCGCCTGTGGATTGAGCCGAAGCATTGGCGCCTTTGACATTTTTGTTAAGGATATCAGCCAAGGCCCCGCCCAAAGGATAATAGGTCCCAGACGTACCGCCTGTTGCGATGTTGATGAATTTCTTTTCACCGCCGCTGCTTTCCTTTTTGTCACCGCCGCCGCAGCCAGCGATCAGAGCGGTTGCTGCTGCCATTGCGAGGAATGCCGCTACCATTTTTTTTTGCTTTCATCGTTCTCTCCTCCATCCATACAGTGTAATAAAAAAACAGACCAACGAAAACACCGAACAATAGAAAAAGTCTTTCCGTGCCTTGTTCGTTATGAATAGTGTAACCTTTATGTTACAAAAAGTCAAGAATAAGACAGCATAGTTGTTATGTAACATATGAGACTGTTTTTGTATAGTGGAGTTTGCATACAATGTGCAAAACAGAAACTGAATCAAGGATTCCCGTCATAAAAATGGGACGTTAGGTGGATAAAAAGAAGCCTTTTAAGCAAAAAAAACTTTAATTAAGAATTAATATTGGTAGTAAGAATATATTTTTTCCTAGTTTTAATGGGAAGAATCAAGGCATTGATCTGATTTCTGATAACGAGCTCATCCTTTTTGTAATCATAGAAAAAAGCAAAGGATATGACAGAAATACAAAAGAAATACAATCCAAAGTAAAATCTTTTATATAAACACAAAAGTCTTTTAATAATAGACTTAAACAGAGAAAAAAATAAAAAAAGATTTTTGGAACCAAATTTAAGCTTAAAAAATGATAATTTAGAGATAGCAAATTAATGTTCGATATAATTTCGAACGATAATTTTATTTCATTGAAAAATATATGACTATTTGATGAAACGTACTTTTTTTTTGCTGCCATTAGGACGTGTAAAATCCGCTGTAAAAATAGGAGGAATCAGTCAGATTCCCATAG
>ENA-OQAN01001041-OQAN01001041.1-human-gut-metagenome-genome-assembly--contig:-NODE-1041-length-12905-cov-1.573564_pt1 | contig 12905 bp, 22 predicted proteins | sample MGYA00242735_ERZ504527 | MGnify/ENA primary metagenome ERZ504527 (study PRJEB26092, sample SAMD00036230) | human gut metagenome | host: Homo sapiens | study: EMG produced TPA metagenomics assembly of...
TTTGTAAAATGTTTATCCGAGAGATTTTTGAGGGGAAATCACCGGATGATTTTGACGAGGAGACTTTGATCACAATTAATAAGTTCTTTGAGAACAGTCTGAATGTATCTGAGACATCAAGACAATTGTACATTCACCGTAATACGCTGGTGTACAGACTGGATAAGATTCAAAAGAGCACAGGACTTGATCTGCGTGTCTTTGAGGATGCCATTACATTTAAGATTGCGCTGATGGTTGTAAAATACATGAAACATATGGAAACGTTGGAGTATTAATAATTATGGAGGAGCGTATGATAGAATTAAAAGATGTTACGAAGGAATACTCAAAGGGGATAGCTGCGCTCAATGGAATCAGTCTGACGATTGAGCAAGGCGAGTTTGTATTTATCGTAGGAGACAGTGGGTCGGGAAAATCGACTTTGATTCGTTTGCTGATGAAAGAGCTGGATCCAACATCCGGAACAATTACTGTTATGGGTGAGGATCTTGGAAAAATGAAACACAAACATATTCCGAAATACCGCAGAAGAATCGGAGTTGTGTTTCAGGATTTCCGCCTTTTAAAGGATCGGAATGTATATGAAAATATTGCATTTGCACTTCGTGTGACAGAGGCACCAACTCGTATTATCAAACAGAAGTTCCTGCGGCATTATCGCTGGTGGGACTGGCGCAAAAGTATAAATCGTTTCCGAAGGAGCTGTCAGGAGGAGAACAGCAGCGTGTGGCGATCGCGAGAGCGATCATCAATGAGCCGTCTATTTTGCTGGCAGATGAGCCGACCGGTAACCTGGACCCGTCTAATTCATGGGAGATCATGAAGTTGCTGGAGGAGGCAAACGACAGAGGAACTACAGTCATTGTAGTTACACATAATCATGAGATTGTAAATGCAATGCAAAAACGAGTTGTAACAATGAAACAGGGCAGCATTGTCAGCGACGAGAAAAAAGGTGGGTATGTATAATGAGAATCAGTACACTAGGATATTCGATAAAGCAAGGGGTTAAGAATATTGGGAGAAACAAGATGTTTTCCATTGCCTCTATGGCGACGATGGCAGCATGTATTTTCCTGTTCGGCGTATTTTTTTCAATTGTAATAAATTTTAGATACATTGTAGATAAGGCTGAAGAAGGAGTAGCAATTACGGTGCTTTTCGATGCAGATGCGACGGACGAGCAGATTAAAAGAGATCGGCAGAGAAACTAAAGAGCGAGATGATGTGGCAGAGGTGAAATATATTTCCGCGGAACAGGCATGGGAAGACTTCCAGAAAGATTATTTTGGAGAGGACAATGCGGATGTGGCAGCGGGATTTGAAGGCGATAACCCGTTGATTGACTCTGATAACTACGAAGTATATTTAAAATCAGTTGAGACACAGGCAGACCTTGTAAAATATGCAGAGGGACTTGACGGAGTTCGCCAGGTCAACAAATCAGATGTCGTTGCCGATGCGTTAGGAAATGTGAATGTGCTCATTGCATATGTCTCAGGAGGAATTATCCTGATTCTGCTTGCAGTATCTATTTCCTGATCAGCAATACGGTTACGATGGGAATTACAATCAGACGTGAAGAGATTGCGATTATGAAATACATAGGTGCAAAAGACTTTTTTGTAAGAGCGCCATTTATCGTGGAAGGTATCTTCATCGGTTTGATCGGAGCGGCGGTACCGCTTGTGGCACTGTACTTTGCATATGGAAAAGTTGTTAATTATGTTTTGGAAAGATTTAAAATTTTTAAATAATATTTTATGACTTTCTTCCGGTGGGGCAGGTATATCAGATATTACTGCCGGTTGGATTAATTTCTCGGAGTAGGAATTGGTTTTGTGGGAAGTTTTCTTTACGATTAGGAAACATTTAAAGGCATAGGTGACTTTATGACAAAAAGAAGAAGAATTGCGAACTGTATGATTGCAGGAGTACTTTCACTCAGTTTTATCATGCCGACATATGCGACGGATTTATCCGATGCACAACAGAAGGCACAGCAATTAGAAGAACAGAAAAAAGGCCGCCGAATCAGAAAAGTCTTCTTTGGCGGAACAATTGAATACCATTGTGACGGACATGAAAAAGTCAGAAGAGGACATGACAAAAAAAAGAGTCGGAAATCGAAAAGGCTGAAGAAGAACTTGTCAACGCAAAGGTAGATGAGCAGAATCAGTATGAAAGCATGAAAAAAAGAATCAAGTACATTTATGAAAATGGAAGTTCCGAATTTTTAGAGATCATGCTGGAAGCAAAAGATATGGCAGACTTTTTGAATAAGGCGGAGTACGCCACAAAGATGTCTGAGTATGACAGAGATATGTTGAAAAAATTCCAGAAGCTTGTAAAGAAAGTGGAGGAAGAAGAGGCAAAGTTAAATAAAGAATATGAAGAGCTGCACACACTTCAGGCGAGTCTCACAGAAAAGCAGACAGCAGTGGAGAAGCTTTTGACGGAGAAGGCTTCGGAGATTGCGAGTATTGAATCCGAGATGACCGAAGTGCAGGGATTGATCACAGCTGCCAAGGAAGCAGAGCGAAGAAGGCAGGAAGCAGAGGAGGCAGCTAAGCAGCAGGCACAGCAGAATAATGGAAATTCTGGCGGTACTGCCGGAGATTCTGTTGTGAGTGGGAATGGTTTCTTCACTCATCCTTGTCCGGGTATGAGTTACCAGTCAAGCTACTTCGGAGAAGTACGTGAGGGAATCGGTGATTCCAGACCGCACAAGGGACATGATTATGCTGCGGCGCCGGGGACTCCGATCTATGCGGCAGCAGCCGGAAAGGTGACAACAGCCGGATACAGCAACTCTGCCGGATACTGGGTTGTTATCAACCATGGCAATGGGCTTGTGACAAAATATATGCATATGTGGCAGATGCCGTATGTGTCAGAAGGTCAGACAGTGGAAAAAGGGCAGAATATCGGAGGCGTAGGTACGACAGGACAATCGACCGGAAACCACCTGCATTTTCAGGTGGAATTAAATGGTGTTCCGGTGAACCCGTCAAATTATATGTAAGAAGGTATATTGGTGAATGAAAAAGAAAAATAGCTTTTTAAAAGGGGCACTTTGCGGTGCCCTTGCTATGTTATTAGCGGTAGCATTTGTAGGAGGCAGCTTCTTCATCTATAAAATGTCTAGAGATGACAAAGTTGTCACGATGGGAACTGAAAAGAAATTGGAGACACTTAGAGGCTTGATCGATGAAGTTTATCTTCATAGTGATGAAATTTCAGATGATGAATTGAAAGAGTTTTTGATCAAAGGATATGTAAGTGGTCTTGGTGATCCGTATTCTGTTTATTATGACAAAGAGGAGACGGACAGTCTGTTTGAGTCAACAGAAGGAAAGTTTAGTGGAATTGGTGTTTCAATCACGCAGGATTCTGAGACAGGAGCCATGACATTTGTGAATGTGTACGAAGAAGGAGCCGGAGCAGAAGCCGGATTTCAGGCGGGAGATATTCTCTATAAAATCGATGGAGAGGATGTGACCGGTCAAGATCTCAATAATGTTGTTGCCAAGATTAAAGGGGAAGAGGGAACGCAGGTAGAGATTACAGTTCTTCGTGGTGAAAACATGGAAGAGTATACGGCGACAGCGACGAGAAAAGTGGTGGAAGTACATACGGTTGAACACGAGATGAACTCAGACGGAATCGGCTATATCAGAATTACAGAATTTGATTCCGTGACGTATGATCAGTTTGCTTCTGCCTTGGAAGATTTAGAGGCTCAGGGAATGACAGGACTTGTCATTGATCTTCGCGACAATCCGGGAGGAAATCTTGACACTGTTTGTGACATCCTTGATCTGATTTTGCCGGAAGGAACTATTGTTTCTACGAAAGACAAGAATGGAGAAGGAGAAACTTACACATCAGATGAGGAACATAAGCTGGAGATTCCGCTGTCAGTGCTGACAAATGGAAACAGTGCCAGTGCATCTGAGATTTTTGCGGGTGCGGTTCAGGATTATGGAGTTGGAACACTTGTGGGAACAACTACATTCGGAAAAGGGATCGTACAACAGATATTTCCGTTGACAGATGGAACAAGTATTAAATTGACCATCTCCGAATATTTTACACCGAAGGGAAGAAATATTCATGGGACGGGGATCGATCCGGATGTGGAAGTTGAATATGAATACAATGAAGAAGATCCGGCGGCAGATAATCAGCTGGAAAAAGCAATTGAGATTGTGAAGGGAAATGGAATGTAAATTTTGCATTCCATTTTTTTTTGTCTCTATGATAGAATAAAAGTAGTATGTAATTTTATGCTCAAATCTAGAAGAAAGGATGAAAACATAATGAAAATTTTGATTCAAAATGGACATGTGCTGGATCCGGAAAGTAAAACAGAGGGGATATATGATATCCTTGTGGAAGAAAAAAAGATTGTAAAGGTGGCAGAACATATTGCAGATGCAGCAGATAAGGTGATTGATGCGAAAGGCTGTTTTGTGATGCAGGATTTATTGATTTGCATGTGCATTTGCGAGATCCGGGACTGGAATATAAAGAGACGCTTAAGACAGGAGGAGATGCGGCGGCAAGAGGTGGTGTCACGACAATCTGTGCAATGCCAAACACAAAACCTGTTATTGATACAGAAGAAGAAAGTGAGACAAGTGCATGAAAGGGCAAAAAAAGAGTCCAAAGTGCATGTGATACAGCTCGGCGCGATTACAGTTGGACAGGCAGGCGAGGAGCTCGCAGATATTGTCGGAATGGCAAAAGCAGGATGCCACGCAATCAGCGAAGATGGAAAATCTGTGATGAATGCATCTTTATACCGTAAGGCGATGAAGATTGCAAAAGAACAAGGAATTTGCGAATTTTTGCACACTGTGAAGATATTACAATGGTGGAAGGCGGAGTGATGCACGCCGATAAAAAGGCAGAGACACTGGGGCTGAAAGGAATTACGAACGCGGTGGAAGATGTCATTGTGGCAAGAGATATTCTCCTTGCGAAAGAGACTGGGGTGAGGCTGCATCTTTGTCATTGCTCAACAGAGGACAGTGTCAAACTGGTGAGGGCAGCAAAAAAAGAGGGCTTGCCGGTCACAGCAGAGGTGTGTCCGCATCATTTTACAATGACGACAGGGATATTACAGAAGATCATGGGAACTTCAAGATGAATCCGCCGCTTCGAGGAAAAAGCGATGTGGAAGCGCTGAAAGCAGGACTGAAGGAAGATATTATGGACGTGATTGCTACAGATCATGCACCGCACTCAGAGGAGGAAAAAAATAAGTCTATGAAAGAGGCGATGTTCGGTATCGTAGGACTTGAGACAATGGCAAGTCTGACTTACACGGAATTGGTGGATACCGGAGTTCTGACACCGATGCAGATGGCAGAAAAAACAAGCTATTACCCGGCAAAGATTTTAGGCTTGCAGGACAAGGGAGCAGTTTCGGAAGGAAAGATTGCGGATCTCGTGATTTTCGATCCGAACAGAGAATACATAATTGACAAAAATACATTTTTCTCAAAAGGGAAAAATACACCGTTTGACGGTTGGAAAGTGAAAGGCGATGTGCGTTACACATTGGTGGACGGCACTATCGTATATGAAAATACATCATACTAGGAGGAATGAAAGATGATTAACAAGTTAGTAGAGAATATTAAAAAGACAAAGGCGCCGATCGTAGTTGGTCTGGATCCGATGCTCAATTATATTCCGGAGCAGGTGCAAAAAAAAGCGTTTGCAGAATTTGGAGAGACATTGGAAGGCGCTGCGGAGGCAATCTGGCAGTTCAATAAAGAAATCGTGGATAAGACATATGATCTGATTCCGGCAGTCAAACCACAGATTGCAATGTATGAGCAGTTTGGGATTCCGGGATTGGAAGCATTTAAAAAGACAGTGGATTATTGTAAAGAAAAAGGACTTGTTGTCATCGGTGACATCAAACGTGGTGATATTGGTTCTACATCAGCAGCATATGCAGTCGGTCACCTTGGACGCGTGCAGGTGGGAAGTAAATCATATGTGCCGTTTGACGAGGATTTTGTGACAGTGAACCCATATCTTGGTTCGGATGGGGTGAATCCATTTATCGATGTGTGCAAAGAAGAAAAGAAGGGACTCTTTATTTTAGTAAAGACATCGAATCCGTCAAGTGGAGAATTTCAAGATCAGTTGATCAATGGAAAACCATTGTATGAATTGGTAGGAGAAAAAGTGGCACAGTGGGGAGAAACCTGCATGGGAGACGAATACAGCTATATCGGAGCTGTTGTAGGGGCAACTTATCCGGAGATGGGAAAAGTACTTCGTAAAGTAATGCCAAAATCTTACATCCTTGTTCCAGGATACGGAGCGCAGGGAGGCCAGGGAAAAGACCTTGTTCATTTCTTTAACGAAGACGGACTAGGAGCAATCGTAAATTCTTCACGTGGAATTATCGCGGCGTACAAACAGGAAGCATATGCGAAATTTGGCGCAGAGAATTTTGGAGAGGCTTCAAGAGCAGCTGTTGAGGGCAATGGTGAAAGATATTAATGGAGCGCTCGAGAGCAGATAAGGAGAATGTAAGATGGCAGCGAGAAAGAGAGAGACAGTTACAGTTGTTTCACAGGAACAGCTGGCAGACGGGATTTTTAGTATGTGGATTCAGACGGAAGCTGCAAAGACTGCAAGACCGGGACAGTTTATTTCCATGTACACAAATGACGGAAGCAAACTGCTTCCAAGACCGATCAGTATCTGCGAGATTGATACGGAAACATCGAAACTTCGGGTTGTATACCGTGTGACAGCAGAAAAGACGGGGACAGAGCAGTTTTCCAAGATGAAAGCGGGAGATACACTTCCGATCATTGGACCTTTAGGGAATGGTTTTCCGTTAGAAGCAGGAAAAGGGAAACGAGCATTTTTGATAGGTGGAGGTATTGGAGTTCCGCCGATTTTGGAGCTTGCAAAACAGCTTGACTGTGAGAAGCAGATTATCATGGGATATCGTGATGCAGATACATTTTTAAAGGAGCAGTTTGAGGAAAATGGAACCGTCTATATCTCGACAGAGGATGGAAGTGTCGGAACAAAAGGAAATGTCATGGATGCGATTCGTGAAAATGGACTTGAGGCGGATATCATTTACGCATGTGGACCTACTCCAATGCTTCGCGCAATCAAACAATATGCAGAGGAACAAGGAATTGAATGTTATATTTCTCTGGAAGAGAGAATGGCGTGCGGTATCGGGGCATGTCTTGCGTGTGTATGCCAGTCAAAAGAAAAGGATCACCACAGCAATGTAAATAACAAGCGCATTTGCAAGGACGGTCCGGTATTCCTGTCTACGGAGGTGGAGATCTAATGAATATGAAAGTAAATATTGCAGGTGTAGAGTGGAACAATCCGGTGACAGTGGCATCCGGTACATTTGGTTCGGGAGCAGAATTTGCAGAGTTTGTTGATTTGAACAGACTTGGAGCCGTCACGACAAAAGGAGTTGCAAATATTCCTTGGGCGGGAAATCCGACACCGAGAGTTGCAGAGACATACGGTGGAATGATGAATGCAGTAGGTCTTCAGAATCCGGGGATTGAATTGTTCTGTGAGAGAGACATTCCGTTTTTAAAACAGTATGACACAAAGATTATCGTGAATGTGTGTGGAAAATCTACAGAAGATTACTGTGAGGTTGTGGAACGTCTTGCAGACGAGGGTGTAGATATGCTGGAGATCAACATTTCCTGTCCAAATGTCAAGGAGGGTGGAATTGCATTTGGTCAGAATGCGAAAGCGGCAGAAGAGATTACAAAAGCAGTAAAGAAATATGCAAAACAGCCGGTCATCATGAAATTGAGTCCGAATGTGACTGATATTGCAGAGATGGCGAAGGCAGTGGAAGCAGGCGGAGCAGATGCAATTTCTCTGATCAATACACTTACAGGAATGAAGATTGACATTAACCGTCGCAAATTTGTGCTCGCAAATAAAACGGGCGGAGTGTCAGGACCGGCGATTCATCCAATCGCAGTCCGCATGGTATATCAGGCATTCCATGCGGTAAAGTGCCGATCATCGGAATGGGAGGAATCGCAAGTGCGGAGGATGCAATCGAGATGATCCTTGCAGGAGCAAGCGCAGTCTCTGTCGGCACAGCGAACTTCCATAATCCATCTGTGACGATGGAAATCGTAGATGGAATTCAAGATTATATGAAACAATATGGATTTACTTCTGTGAATGAGATGGTTGGACTGGTAGACTGATTGTAGTGTGAAGAAAGAAGGGATACAAGATGGATAACCAATATAAAGGACTGGGAATTACCTCTATGGTACTTGGGATTGTCTCTATTCTTTTGTGCTGGACGGTGGTGATGTCCGGATTATGTGCAGTTGTGGGAGCAGGACTTGGGGTCTATTATCTGTCTAAGAGAAAACAGGAACGTGGATTTGCGATTGCAGGTATTGCGACATCTGCATTTGGACTGATTTTATCCGTATTTGCGGTTGCTATAATTTTGATAGCGGGCACAGTGGAGAGTCAGGTTCCTTCCATAGAAGAACAGACTCCGTACTATGAAGAACAGCCGCGTGATGATTTCTTCGATGATTATTATGACGATTTCTTTTACGATAATGATGATGATATGAATCAATACCGAGACTTTTTCTAAATAGAGTGTGATGAAAATGCAAAGATACAATCCAAAGCAGATAGAAAAACCATTACATGAGATTAATTATTATACGGATAAAGGGTTTCCGATTGAGATGTACACGGTAACGCAGGGGAATATTGAACCATCGGGAAGGGGATATATGGACTTGCACTGGCATGAGGAACTGCAGTTACTGTCGTGACAAGCGGAAAGCTGAAATTGAGATAGATGGGAAATATATACGCTGGATGAAGGAAATGGAATTTTTATCAATCGAAATCTTCTCCATATAACGACAGAGATTAGCGATGGAGGCAGATATCTCAGTTTTAATTTTCCGGACAAGGTAGTATCTTTCTTCTCAGGGAGTACTATGGAGGAGAATTTTGTGCTTCCCTATGTGGGAAATTACGGGATAGCGGTAGTTGAATTTAAAAGGACAACGTCATGGCAGAAGGAGATACTGGATACTCTGCTAAAGATGGAGCTCCTGTTTAAAAGAAGAAGAGAGAAAAGACAAGCTGTTGGAAGAGAAGAATATCAGATTGCAATAAAAATTGTGGAGATATGGTACATGATGATTTGCAATATAGAGAAAAGTGGAAAGAAAATTTCCAACAGCTATATTAGAAAGCAGGAACGGATACAGGCGATGCTGTCTTATATCCATAATCAGTATATGCATCCGATGTGTCTGGCGGATATTGCGCAGGCAGGGAATGTCAGTGTTGGAGAATGCTGCAGAGGATTTAAGGAAGTTGTCTGCAAAAGCCCGAACGAGTATCTGGCAGAATACCGCATATTGAGAAGCAAAGAGTTGCTAAGAGGGACGGAACTATCGGTAACGGAAGTTTCCGGGGCGGTTGGATTCAACAGTGTGAGCCATTTCATTCAATGTTTTAAGAAAATGACTGGTGTTACTCCAAAAGCTTATAAAAATATGAAATGTTAAGATATTAATATTTTTTGTTAAGGTTTTGGTAGTTCTTTTTACTCGAAAATGCTAAGATGTCCTTATCAAAGACAAGCATTAGAGAAAGGGGAACTAAGATGATATATATTAGTGATATTTATACAACAGCACCGACGGATGATCGCGTAGCAACAGAAAAAAGGTGTATCAGATACTGGATAAACTGAAAATTTCTTATGAGAGAGTCGACAATGATGTTGTGGAGACGATGGAAGAGTGTGAGGAGATTGACAAGGCGCTTGGAACAGAGATTCGAAAAAGCATTTTCTTGTGCAATAAGAAAAAAACGAGTTTCTTTTTGGTTGTGCTTCCGGCAAACAAATCTTTGGATACGAACACATTGAGTAAAAAAATCGGAGTACCGCATCTTTCATTTGCCTCAGGAGAACTGATGAAAGAGCATCTTGGAACGAAACCGGGATCTGCGTCTGTCATGGGATTGATCAATGACGAAGACGATTATGTTCAATTGATTGTGGACAAAGAAGTTGCACAGGAAGAATGGTTTGGCTGCAATCCGGGGATTAATACAAGTCATTTGAAAATGAAGACAGAAGATTTGTTGAATAAATTTTTGCCACAAATCAGACATAAAGCAAAGATTATGGAATTGTAATAGAATAAAGAATCAGACCAGCGGAGATTCAGGGAAAGATGAATCTCCGCTGGTTTTTGCGTGATAAAGTACACTAGTGCAGAGATGAAATTAGCAAAGAAAATAGCAAGGAAGTGCAAGAAATTCCTAAAAAGAAAAGTTGACACAAAACAGCACATAAGATAAAATGAAAGAAGAACATTTGTTCTTTGAGAGCAGAATATTATGATGAAACAGAATAGATGATTATTTACGGATGACCAAGAGAGATATTCTCCATACAAAAGGGAAATATATGGTATAGAAATTATGAAAGGTGGGAGAGAATGAAAAAGAAGAAAGAGATATCTATGATACGTTCTTCAGCAGCAGAATATTTAACCTTTATTACAGCAACTGGAGAAAGTGATGTTAATGCTATATATTTTGATGAAAAATGTGTGGCTGACTCAAAAAATGATGGGACTCTTGTATAATGTAGAAACACATACTATTAATTATCATTTGAAGAAAATATTTTCAGATGGAGAAATAGATGAGAATGCAGTTATTCGAAAATTTCGAATAACTGCTTCAGATGGAAAAAGTTATAATACGAACCATTATAATTTAAAAGCCATTATTGCAGTGGGTAATAAAGTTGATTCACCTAGAGCAGTTCAATTTCGTAAGTGGGCAAATGATATTATAGAAGAATTCACAATTAAGGGATTTGTGATGGATGATGAGCGATTAAAGAATTTTGGAACTGTATTAACAAAAGATTATTTTGAAGAACAACTGGAAAGAATTCGTGAGATTCGGTTGTCTGAGCGGAAATTTTATCAGAAAATTACAGATATTTATGCGACAAGTATAGATTATGACTCTAAAGCACAAACAACAAGACTATTTTTTGCAAAAAGTGCAAAATCAATTGCATTGGGCAATTCATGGAGAAACAGCGGCAGAAGTGATTTATCATAGAGCAGACAGTGAAAAGCAAAACATGGGATTGCAAACATGGAAAGATGCACCTAGCGGGAAAATACAAAGATTCGATGTGACAGCCGCAAAAAATTATTTGACTGAGCAGGAACTTTCGGCAATGGCAAGGATTGTTAATGCTTATTTAGATTTGGCAGAAATGCGGGCTGAAGAACAAGTTCCGATGACAATGGAAGATTGGGCAGAACAATTTGAAGGTTTATTGAGACTGTCCAAGAAGGAAATTTTAACACATGCAGGGAGTATTTCTGCTAAGATAGCAGAAACACATGCGCTAAATGAATTTGAAAAATACCGTGTGAAGCAGGATCAATTGTATCAGAGTGATTTTGATCGTGTTTTGCTGGAAACAGCAAAGGTGGTGGATGCAAAAGATGAACAATAAAATATATTATCATTATTGCTCTGTGGATACATTTTATAACATTTTACAAACAGATATCATTAGATTTGGTAATCCACTAAAGATGAATGACTCGGCTGAAAGTATTTGGTTTCCAGCAATGGTAAAAGACTTTTTAAAAGTTGGATTAATGATGTTAAAATAAATTATGAACTATTGGATTTATATTGGGAACTTGGGAAAAATATTGTCAGCAAGCAGAAAAATGCTAAATAGGGAAAATCCTTTCTGAATGTGATGAGTAAAGATTTGCGGAAAGCTTTTCCGGGAATGTCAGGGGTTTCAACACAAAATTTGAGGAGCATTCGGTTTTGGTAGAAAAAATGCAAAAAAAATTATCAGTTGCAGTAAATATGACGATGGTATACCTCTGTTATGAAGCAGGGAGAATGATTGTGGAAGAAGAACAAAGTGGAAAAGAACGTGCAGCATATGGGAAGTACATTTTGAAAGAATTGTCTCAGAGACTGACACAGAAATTTGGAAGAGGATATTCATACGATAATTTAAAACTTATGCGTAAATTTTATCTGGTTTATTCCAAGGAACTCAATTGGGGAAACGCCGTTTCCCCAATCTGAAAAACTTCCAGTTACACAGGAAGGGAGAAAATTTTATCTAAGCTGGTCTCATTATCTTATTCTTATGCGAATAAACAATATTGAAGAACGCCATTTTTATGAGATAGGAGCATATAGAAATGGGTGGAGTAAAGATGAATTAGCTCGACAGTATGGAAGTTCGCTCTATGAACGTTTGGCATTGAGCAGAAATATTGGACGATAAAAACTTGGAATAAATGAGGGTTGATTTGAACAGAGGAGAAACATATGGAACATTTTGAATTGGTATCAGAATACACCCCAACCGGCGACCAGCTCAAGCCATTGACCAGCTTGTAAAGGGTTTTAAAGAAGGCAACCAATGCCAGACCCTTCTTGGTGCAACCGGTTCGGGAAAGACATTTACGATGGCGAATGTCATTGCACAATTGAATAGACCAACATTAGTAATTGCACATAACAAGACCTTGGCAGCACAGTTATATGGCGAATTTAAGGAATTTTTCCTAATAATTCTGTAGAACTATTTATGAGTTACTATTTATAAGGCAGAAAATGAGTGATATTGTGTGCTGTTTTGTACATTTTTACATTGTTTCTGCGGACTGTATGGACAGAATAGCACTAGATGAAATAGGTGAAAATAGACGGACGGGTGACCTGATTCGTACATAGAGATGGTTTATTTTTGTATTCGCCAGAGGGGGATTGAAGGAAAAGAAGGAAGATTTTTAGAAAAT
>ENA-OQAN01001042-OQAN01001042.1-human-gut-metagenome-genome-assembly--contig:-NODE-1042-length-12872-cov-3.142330_pt1 | contig 12872 bp, 18 predicted proteins | sample MGYA00242735_ERZ504527 | MGnify/ENA primary metagenome ERZ504527 (study PRJEB26092, sample SAMD00036230) | human gut metagenome | host: Homo sapiens | study: EMG produced TPA metagenomics assembly of...
TGCAGTTGCCGCAGCCCTCGGCGTCATCCGTGGCGGTGCGCCCGCACCAGCCGCAGCAGCATGCTCGCCGCGGCCTCGTCGCCAAGTAGCGCAGCATGTATTCGCGCAGACAGCCGGTGGTATTACAGTAGCCTCCATCTGGCTGAGCAGGCGATATCGATTCTGGAGTGCCCACGCGCGCTGCTCATCGTCAAGCGCCTCGTCGGCAGCGTCGCCGCGATCGATCAAAAAGCGGCGCATGCGAAAATCGTTGCCGTTCCACAGCAAATGGCAGCTGGCCGGGTCGCCATCGCGACCGGCGCGGCCCGCCTCCTGGTAGTAGGCCTCGATGCTCTCGGGCACGTTGTTATGGATCACGTAGCGCACGTTAGGCTTGTCGATACCCATGCCAAAGGCGTTGGTGGCAACCATCACCTGGATATCGTCGTCGATAAAGGCGCGCTGGCTTTGGCGGCGGGCGTCGTTGCCCATGCCGGCATGGTAGCGGCCAACGCGAATGCCGCTGGGGCCAGCGCCTCGGCAAGCTCGCCTGCCAGCGCATCGACCGTCTTGCGGGTCGAGCAATACACGATGCCGCTCTCGCCCGAATGCGCAATCACATAGTCGCGCACCCAGGCGGTCTTGGCCTTGTCGCCCATCTCCTCGCAACCAAAGTAGAGGTTCTTGCGATCGAAGCCCGTCACCACCGTCGCGGGGTTTTGCAGGCCGAGCATCTGCTGAATGTCCGCGCGCACACGCTCGGTCGCCGTAGCGGTAAAGGCTGCCACGATAGGGCGCTGCGGCAGGGAATCGATGAACTCGCGAATCTGCAGGTAGGCGGGGCGGAAATCCTGGCCCCATTGGCTCACGCAGTGGGCCTCGTCAATGGCCACGAGCGGCACGCCGATGCCGCCTTCGGCCGCAGCTTCCTGCGCAAAGGCCAAAAAACGCGGCTCAAGCAAGCGCTCGGGCGCCACGTACATAAGCTGATAGCGGCCCTCGCGCGCCCGCTTGAGCACGGTGTTTTGCTGGGCCGGGGTAAGGCTGGAGTTGAGATAGCTGGGTCGCGCACCCGCCGCGAGCAACGCACGGGTCTGGTCCTCCATAAGCGACAGCAGCGGACTCACCACAAAGGTGATGCCGGGCAGCATGAGCGCGGGCACCTGGTAGCAAATGGACTTGCCGGCGCCCGTGGCATAACACCCAACGCATCGCGACCGGCAAGGATTGCATCGACCATGCGGTCCTGTCCCGGGCGAAACGAGGTGTAGCCAAAATAGGCGCCGAGCGTGTCGAGCGCCATCTGCTGCATGCTATCGGTCATGGTTTCCTAACGTCCAAGTCATCTGCCGCCGATTATACGCCGCCACGCGGACCGGTGCCGCGCGGCTGTCGGCCACGGGCGATGCAATCCGAATGGAACGAGCGTGGGATTTTTGGACACTTTCCGGATGGGCGTGGATAATCTCCCACTTTGAGCCCGTCACCAAGCCAAAAACGGGAGATTATCCACGCTCATTCTGCAAATTGCCGCCCTGGCGGGCTTGCAGCGTCGAGCCGTTGCGCGGTTTGGAAAACCGCGCAACTAGAGCTACATGACCATGACGTAACGCGATCCCACGTAGTACTGCTTACCCATCAGGACCGGCTCGCCATTGGGACCGATAAAGCCGGCACGCAGGTTGAGCAGCGGATCGTGCGGAGCAATGCCCAGCTCGGCCGCCTGCTCGGCGTTAGCTCGAACGCTCGACCGTGCGGTAGCCAACCGAGACAATCGGGGTTCCGCCAACACGCTCGACCTCGGCAAAAATCGACTTGTCCTCAAGATCGGCCGTCAACAGCTCACGGTAGGCGTCAAACGGCACAAAGATGTTCTCCTCAAAGATGGGCTCGCCGTCGGCCGTACGCACGCGCTTGATATGCAGCAGCAGCGCATCCTTCTGCAGGCCAAAGAACTCCATCTCGTTTTGGAGCGCCGGCACAATCTGGCGATCGACCACATGCGCGCCGGCCTTCATGCCGTTGTCGGCACACAGCGCGGTAAACGTCTGCAGCGTCGAGGCGTGGAACTGGCGGTTGATGTGCGGCGTGGAGACAAAGGTGCCACGGCCCTGCTGCTTAACCAGGCAGCCATCGGAGCACAGCTCCTCGACGGCGCGGCGCACCGTAATGCGGCTCACGTCGTACTGCTCGGCTAGCTCAAGCTCGGACGGAATACGCTCCTTGGGTGCATAAACACCTTTCTCGATCGCGTCCTTGATTTCGTCGTAAATCTGCTGGTAAAGCGGTGCATTTTTGGGCGCAGGCATATCTAATCACTCTTATCGAAATATTGAAATAACTAATACGTATATAACGTCTAGTTTCATGTTACCTCATATTGATAAAACGATACACCCTCCCTACCAAAAAGCGACAGCTTCATTTTGGTAGGTTTTATCTGGGCAAACGAAGGCCTCCCGAAAGCAGCGAGGCTTTCGGGAGGCTCAAGTGGACAGGATTGCGCCGTGCCGGCAAAATACCAAAACCCTACTTGCCGTCGTCCTGCTGCAGCTGTCCTGCTCGCTGAGGCGCGCCTGCCTGCTGGCCATGCGCGCGGGCTTGTCGGGATCGGGTACGGCCGTAGGCATGGGCTCGTCGACATGACCGCCCCACCAGCCGCCCACAAAGTTAAGCGTGTGGAACACATTGATCACTGCGCCGGGATCAATGTCGCACACCAACTTGATAATGTCCTGACTCTCGTAGGTCGAGACAACGGTGTGCAGCAGGTACATCTTTTCGCGGCTGTATCCGCCAACGACCTCGGCGCAGCTGATGCCGTGCTGAAAATGGTCGATATAGGCGTTCATGACCTCGTCCGCCTTGCGCGTCGTGATCTGCAGCGTTACGCGGTCATAGCGGCGGTAGAAGCTGTCGATGGTCTTGGTCGAAATAAACTGGAACACGATGGAGTACGCCGCGTTGTCCCAGCCAAACATAAAGCCAAAGATCGCCAGGATAAAGCAGTTAAAACCAAAGATGACGCCCCAGATGGTCTTGCCCGTGTGGTTGGAGACCCACAACGCGATAAAGTCGGTACCGCCGGTGGATGCGCCGGACTTAAGCGCGATGGCAGCGCCCAGGCCCGAGACCACGCCGCCAAAAATGATGAGCATGATCTTGTCGCCCAAAAACGGGGCGAAGTGAAAGATATTGAGAAACAGCGACGAAAGCACGACCTGCATCATCGAGAAGATGACGAAGCGCCTGCTGATGCCGCTCCAACACAGAAGCGCCACGGGGATGTTGAGCGCGAGCATGCCGAGCGAGATGTCGATATGAACGCCGCCGAGCGAGGTAACGCGATCGAGCAGGACCGCGACGCCGGTGAGACCGCTCGGAAGCAGGTCGGCGGGGCGAATGAACGCCTGGATCAGGAATGTCTGGAGAACGGCGGAAATTGTGACCGCCACAGCAGTGATGGCGCGGCGGACAATGGTAAGGCGGCCGAGCACGAGCACGCGGTCCGTGAGCTGATCGATGGCGTTCGCCACGTAGGTCCTTTCGAAGGCAGATGTAGTTGTGGGGCATGTCGGCGATTGTAGCATGGAGCGCGAAAGGGCGCTTCAATTCACCCGCTCTCGACAACCAAAACGAGCCAGCATCTCCCCAACCAAAGAGCCCAAAATCTAAGTGAGTAGACTATTCGCGACCTGTCGAGCACACCCAAAACAGCCACCTCTGTGACCTGCAGTTTTACTAAGGCAGATTCGCTTTGTGCTCTGCCTGAGCCGAAAAGTCTACTCACTTAGTCTGAGTCGGAGCCAAACGGATCAAATCGAAGCCAAAATGAGCCCATCTGCCGCAAAAGACGCGTGAATCGGTACTTCTCGTAGCGAATTGACGCTATAAAGCGGTCAGAATGTCAGCGAGGCTATCGATGATGGCATCAGCGGCGGACTGATCCAAGTTGACGCCCTCGTGCGGACGCAGTGCCAGGACGCGGGCGCCGGAGCGCTTGCCGGCCTCGATGCCCAAAGGCGAATCCTCGATAACCAGGCACTCGGCAGGCTCCACCCCCAGCGCCTCCATGGCACGCAGGTAGATCTCGGGGTCGGGCTTAAACGCACTGCACTCGTGACCGCTGATGGTGTAGTCCAGCACGTCGGCGATACCGGCAATCTCTACCAGCTCGTCAATGAGCTCGCGATAGGACGAGCTCGCGATGGCACACTTCACGCCGCGCTCGTGCAGCTCACGCATCACCGGCTCCGTCTGCTCGTTGAGCAGATCGGCATACGGAACGGGGTGGTCCGGGCTGTAGACCTGCTTGTACTCCACGCGCAGGCGCTCGCGCAGCTCAATATCGTCGGGCACCAGCGCCTTCCAAATGGCGGGCTCGTTAGACCCCGAAAGATCGGGGATCTCGTCAAAGTGGAACCCCTTCTCCTCCATAAACGCCACGCGGCGACGGTTGTAGAACCACTCGGTATCGACCAGCACGCCGTCCATATCAAACAGCACTGCCTTGATCATACGCATCTCCTCCCACCTGCCAAAAAGGGACAGGTTTATTTTGGTAGGTTTTATCTGGGGTTTTATGACGCGGCAGACACGCCCTCCCCAGAGCAAAAAAGGGGACAGGGCGCAAACCCCATCCCCTCTCAATCAACCCGTAAGGTCTACTTACTTGTGATTAGTAGGAAAGCTTCCACATGTAGCGACGCATGGTCAGCGGGTGCTGACGGGCCTCAGCGATCTGGTTGCCGTACTCGCGCATAACGGCGAGGTGCAGCAGCGGGTTGAAGTAGGTGACGACGCTCGCGGGCACGGCGTCAGCCAGGCCGTAGTCCTTGGAGTCGATCAGAGCGACCTTGGCGCCCATGCGCTTAAGGAAGGTGAGGGCGCGGGCGTCCATCGGACGGGTAGCGCCATCGGACATGAAGAAGACGTAGGGCTTACCCTCGGTGGAAACCTCGAACGGGCCGTGGAAGTACTCACCGGTGTTGTAGGCGGCGGCGTCGATCCACTGCATCTCGGTGAACAGGAAGGCGGCGTGAGAATAAGCCATCTTCTCGGAGGCACCGGAAGCCATGAAGTAGATCATCTTGTCGTCCTTGAAGTCCTCGGCGAACTTCTTGGCGAGCTTCTTGCAGGACTGAGCAGCGTTCTCGCAGAGCTCAAAGACGTTGGTGAGGCCGGTGATCATGTCCTCGTAGTGGTCATAACCCTCGGTCTGCTGAAGGATCTCGACAGCAAGAGCGATGGCATAGCCGGGCTTCTCGCACTTGGCAGCGTAGTTGGCGTGGAAGCGTGAACGATGACGTGGTCGGCGTCGACGGTCAGAGCGGAGCCAGCCTTGTTGGTGAGGGAGACGACCGGGCAGTTGTGCTTCTTGGCGGTCTTGTTGGCCTCGACGGTCTCGGGCGTGGAGCCACCGAGGGAGCAGGTGATCACGAAGGTGTGCTCGTTGACCCAGGAGGGCGTGTCGTAGTTGAACTCGTTAGCGGTGAAGATCTGAACGTTCAGCTTGTCCGTGTTGTTGGCCAGGAAGTACTTGGCGGGGTAAAGGTCGGACATGGAAGCGCCGCAGCCGACGAAGGCGACACTGTGGATCTCGTGGTTGGACAGGACGTCAGCGACGATCTGCTTAGGGAGGTTAAGGTCGATCTCGTACATCTGACACATTCCTTTCAATTTTTGCGGCGCCACATTGCCGGGCGCTCGCAGGGTTACCGTGATTTGGACCGAGTCGCCGGTCCGTTGAGGATGTGTCAAAGGGACTGCCCTTTGACACATTTAGGGATGGAAGCCTGCCTGGGGTATGGGATGCCAGGCAGGCCCCCGGGGGAAAGCGGTTAGGCGCTTAGTCGCGACTAGCCAGGATGCCGACCGCGGAGAGGGCGATGCCGCCCACAATGCGATCACGAGAAGCCAACCGGTGTTGACGTTCTTCTTGATAAGCCAGTACATAAGGCCGGTGAGGCCAAGGGAGATCATCTGGGGCATCATGCCGTCCAGGATGTCCTGGATAACGACGGTGCCGTCAGCGAACTGCAGCGGGGTGGTGGCGCCGATCAGCGTGGCGATCATGCCGCCCACGGACATAAGACCACGATGCCGCAGACATACATGAGCTTCTCCATGAGGTCGCCGCCCTGAAGCTTGCTCAGGTACTCGTGGCCGCCCTGATAGCCCATCTTGGCTGCGAACCAAGTAATCAGCACGGAGGGGACGATGGAGATGAGAAGGGCCAGGATCGGGCCCATGATGGAGCCCTGCTGAGCCAGCTGAACGCCCAAGCCAAAGGCGATAACGCGGATGGTGCCCTGGAAGAAGGAGTCACCGATGCCGGAAAGCGGGCCCATAAGGGAGGTCTTGACCGCGTTAATCGAATCGGGGTTGAAGTTCTCGGGATCCTTGGCGTACTCTTCCTCCATGGAGGCGGCGAGGCCCAGGATGAAAGCGCTCGTCTGCGGGGTGCAGTTGTAGAACGCCATGTGACGGTGGTAAGCCTCTTTCTTAGCAGCAAGCTGCTTGGGGTCGGACTCGTCCGGATAGAGGCGATCGAGCGTGGGAACCATACCGTAGAGGAAGCCCATGTTCATCTGACGCTCGTAGTTCCAAGAGGCCTGGATGGCCCAGGAGCGCCAGAAGAACTGGCTGACCTTCTTGTTCAGGGACACGTCCTTGGTTGCGGTTGCCATAGTGTGTTCCTCCTTAGTCTTCGTCGTCTTCGAGCGGATCGTAGTCGGAATCGACACCGGCGGCTGCATGGGAACCGTTGAACTTGAAGCCCATGAAGACGACAGCCAGGCACACACCGATCAGAGCGACCGCGATGACGGACAGGTTGAGGTAAGCGGCGAGCAGGAAACCGATGAACAGGAACGGAGTCATACCCTTCTTGATCATCATGGTGAGCAGCAGGGCCAAGCCGTAGGCGGTCATGATCTTGGTCGAAACGTTAAGACAGTGGACAGCCACTCGGGAACCATGTTGACGATGGCCTGAACCAGGTCGGTGCCAACAAAGACGGCGAGGAAGATCGGCAGGAAGTACATGATGGCGTACAAACCGGAGCGGCGCAGATGTGCATACGGTAGGCGGTCTTGAACTTTCCGTTATCAATCGCGTTATCTGCCACATGGGTGAGGACGGCGATGATGGAACGGAACACGATGCCGAGGAGCTGACCCAGGACGGCGACCGGGATGGCGATCGTCATGGCGGTCTCGGCGGAAGCATCGGTCAGGCACGCAAAGGCAGCGGCCACGATGCCGCCCAGGACCATATCGGGCGGAACGGCGGCGCCGACCTGCACCAGGCCCATGGACACGAGCTCGACGGCGGCACCGACGGCAAGACCGGTGGGCACATCGCCCAGCAGCAGACCGACGAGCGTAGCGCCAACGAGGGGCTGCTCGAAGTTAAGACGACCGAGCAGGCGGGAGTCCCACATGCAGAACACGCCGACGAGGCCGACGAGCACCGCACTGATGAACGTATTCATACCCTTCTCCTTTCAGTCAGGCAAAAGCCTGGTTGATTACAGCTTGGCGTCGATGTCGACGCTCTGATACGTAGGGGTCTGCTGGACGTAGAGCTTAATGCCCATGTCGAGCAGCTGGTTGACGTCGGCCTTCTGGGTGGCGTCGAAGAAGACGGAGCTGTCCTTGCCGCCAATCTGATCGGCACCGTCGTGGTTGGCGGTGGCGCCCAGGTTGATGGCGTCGAGCTTGTAACCCTGGCAGAACTGCAGCATCTCGCAGTGTTGCCAAAGACAAACATGACGCGCTCGCCGAGGGTGTTGAGCTTGTCCATCTTGGCGAGGGCACGCTCGACGGTGAAGACGTTCAGGCGCACGCCCTGGGGCTTGGCCAGCTTAAGAGCGCCCTTCTTGATCTCATCGTTGGCGGCAGCGTTGTCGACGACGATGATGCGCTCGGCCTGAACCTTGGTGGTCCAGGTAAAGACGACCTGGCCGTGCAGCAGACGGTAGTCAAGACGTGCGAGGACGATCTTGGCGGGACCGGAGCTGTGACGGGACGCCTTGGCCTTCTTGGCGGGAGCCGCGACGGCCTCGACCGGTGCGTTGGGGTTGGTCAGACCGGTGCGGGCCTCGTTGATGAGGCCGCGAGCTCGGCACCTTGATGGGGGCGGGGCTCATAGCGAGCGTCAGCGCCAGCGGAATATTGAAACCGCTGACAACCGTGAACTTCGTGCCGTTCTTGGAAAGCTCGACCATGCTGTTGTTGACCGAGCTGCCGAGCATATCGGTCAGCACATAGACGGTGTCGTCCGCGTTGAACGTGGCGATCATGGCGTCCACCTTGTTGGTGATGGGCTCCTTGTCGTCACGAGCAAGCGACACGACGTGGACGTTCGACACGTCGCCGAGAACCATCTCGAGCGTGTCTTTGGCGCCTGCGGCCAGGCCGCCATGAGATGCGAGAATGATCTGATTCATCTTGCCTCCTCCTTTTCGTTATGGTCATTATAACGTCTTATACGTTGCTTATATTGCTAATTAGTATAAAGACCGTTCGCGGGTGAAAATCGACCGTTGACGGGTTTAACGTACTTGAAACGTTGGGGCTGGATAGCCGGCGCTGGCTGGATAACCCCAGGCCAGACGCCGTGCACAATCCTCTATCGCACGAAATACCAGGGGCTTTCCTGCACGGTGGGCTCCAGCGCGATGCCAGTGCGTTCCTTAAACAGATCCATGTCCTGCGATTTCTCGGTCCACCACGCGTTGGGCTTAAAGGTCATGCTCTCGACAATACGTTTGACAATGACGCTGTTGCGCAGCCTGGAGAAGTCGGTGTTCATAATCAGGATGGACGCGAGCACCAGCACGATGCCCAGAACCTTGATCGCGCCGGCGGGCTCGGCATAGACACCAATGCCCAGCAGCACGGTGACGACTGTCTCGAATGACATTACGACGGGAACTTTCGACGTCTCGAGCCCCATGGACAGACCCTGCATATATAAGACATAGGCCACAGCTGTGGGGATGAGTCCAAAGCCAAGGAACAGCAGCAGCAGCTGTGGCGACATTGCCGCGGCGACATCTGGCCACGGAGCCGCGATAGCCGCCATAACCGCACCGCCAAAAACAAGGCCCCAAAACGTGACAGCCAGCGGGTGGACCGTCTTGGTTGCTATCCGGCTAAACACCGCGAGCGACGCGCCACAAAAGCCCGCAATCACGCCCGACGTGACGCCCCAAACCGAAAAATGAAAACCGGAAAGGTCGCCATCGGTCACTGCAAGTACACAGCCACCGATGTTAAAAGCGATGGCAACGAGCTTGTTGGGAGTCACATCCTCGCGATAAAGTACGCGGCCGAGCATGACGCCAAACACCGGCGAGGTGTAGAGCAGCACCGAGGCCGTGGACATGCCCACCTCGCCCATGCACTCGTAATAAAGCGTGTTAGCGGTGGCGAGGCCGATAATGCCAAGAAGCGCACAGGGAACAAGCTCTTTAGGACTTGCCTTGAACAGTGCCAGGGGACCCGATGCTTTTCCCTCACGAGCACCTCCCTGGCAACCCATGAACGCCAAGACCGGAGCCATTAAGACGGCACCCGACAACAGGCGAAAAGCCGCCATGCTCTGAGACGAAACACCCAGGCCGAGATGCCTTTTACAAAGATTCCGATGCTGCCCCACATAAGCGCGGCGATCAGCACCAGCACATAGCCCAGATTGCTTTTCTTCAACGCAGCCTCCTCGGTATTGTTTCCAATAAGTTTCATACTACGTTATAGTCGTTATATACATTTTTCAAGGCACAAATCGGCGAGCGGAAAAGTGATCCGTTTTCCTCCGTCCCCAGCGGATTACTGGGCGGTTGCGGTGAAATAGTTCCTAAATAGAGGCTTCAAACCCCCAAACAGGAACTATTCCACCACAACTTATGAGGACATCGAGCTGTTAGGCCGCTCTATCCCCTAGTAGTCCAGCTTCCACATGTAGCGGCGCGTCATGTAGTCCTTGTGGGTGACGGCAGAAAGCGCGCGCATATACACGTTGTTGAGGATCGGCGCAAAGATCAGGTGGTTGAAGTATTCGCTCACGCTGTCCTTGATGTCGTTGAGGCCAAGCTCCTTGGCATCGAGCTGATAGACGCGCTCGCCACCGTACTGGTTGACGAAGCGGATGCCGCGCTCGTCGTTGCAGCGGCTGCGGCCGACACTGATGAGCTGGAACAGCGAGGTGCGCTTGTCCAGAATCTCGAAGGGCCGTGGAAGAAGTCGCAGGTGTTGATGGTGCAGGAGTCGATCTGCAGCATCTCCTGCACGTTGCAGATGCTAAAGACGTAGGCGGCACCAAAGAGCGGGCCCTGAGCCATCACGTTGATGCAGGGCTTGTCGGCGTTCTGCTCGGCCCACTTGGCAGCGAGCGGACGGGTGTACTCGACGGCCTTGCGATAGATGGGGTCAACCAAGTCGAAGGCGGCCATAGCGGTCTCGTACTCGGCATAGCCCTCGGTCTGCTGCGTAAGCTCCATGGCGATCATGGTCACGACGGCGGAGTTGGTGCGGCCCATGCAGGACTCGTCGACGGCCAGGCTGTCGTACTGGATCTTGTAGTCGCAGACCTCGGTGAGGCCGGACTCGTCAACATAGATGGCGATGGTGCTGGCGCCGTGGTCCTTGGCGACCTGGGCGGCGACGATGGTCTCCTTGGTGCCGCGCATGGACACGACGACGGCCAGGGTGTTCTCGTTGACGTAGGCCGGAGTGGCGTGCACGAACTCGTTGCTGGTGTAGCTGGAGCTCACGACCTGCGTGCCTCGTGCTCCATAAAGTACTGGGCAGGATAGTTGCCGCCGTTGGATCCGCCAGCGCAATCCACACGACGCGCTTGATGCCGCCCTTGTCTGCCTTGTCAGCCAAAACCTGGGAGACGACATCCTTAACCTGTTCCTGAGTAGTCATCGTGCATCAGCCTTTCTTCTCGTTTGATGCTCTCGATGGCATACAAGTTACATACATGTTTTGGTTATGTCGACTAGTTGTATGCTATATTTGTCTTAGAAATTTTGCTGATGCTGTTTTCGATAACTAGCTACCAGCGGTTTTGTTGTTGTATTGGATACATGCTTAATTTGATTCGCATACAGGTTAGATACAGGTTGATTGCATGAATGCTTCGTCTAAAAAGAAACTGGCCCAATACGAGCGCTTGGCGGGCATGCTGCGCGACCGCATCGCCGCCGGCATCTACGCACGCGGAGACAAGCTGCCGTCCGAGATGGAACTCATGGACGAATCGGGCTGTCGCGCAGCACCGTGCGCCATGCCCTTAAGGTGCTCGTTGATGAGGGCCTGGTGCGCACCGAGCGCGGGCGTGGCGCCTTTGTGGCCGACACGCCCGCGCTCCACGAGAACAACCTGGTGTTTTCGAGCTATACCAAGCAGGTCGAAGGCCAGGGAATGAAGCCCACCACGCGCACGGTGGACTCGGGCTTTACCAAGCGGGCGGCAGCATAGCTAAGTTCTTTGACGCCGCCGTGGGCAGCAAGCTCGTCAAACTTGTCCGTCTGCGTTATCTGGACGATGCGCACTGTGCCTGGAAACCACCTATCTACACCGAGCTTTGAGGCACTCATCGATCGCGATATCAACGGTTCACTCTACGCCACGCTACGTCAAGAATTCCATCGCGCGCCGGCACAGGGGCATAAGACCTTTGAAGTGTGCTATGCCTCGCAAAACGAGGCGTTTTTGCTCAACGTTAAGCGCGGACAGGCGCTGATCCTAATCACCGACTACGTCTACGACACCGACGGCCGCCCGCTCCATGTCTCCAAGCGCATCCAACGCACCGACCGCGCCAAATACACCGAGCCCATCGGCTAACCTGCCAAAATAAACCTGTCCCTAAATGGTAGGTTTGGGAAGGTCGGGGAACCAGGTTGGTTTGGGTTGGTTGGGTGTGCGCTCGGCTAGGACCAGCTCCATCCAGCACATGTCGTACCAGCGACCAAACTTTTGGGCGCAGCGGTCGAAGGCACCCACCAGGCGATATCCCATATGGGCATGGAAATCCCGGCTGTTGTGCGTCAGGTACTCGTCGTCCTTGTCGTGCGGCACGGCGATGAGGGCGCACATGTTGGTGATGCCCATCGAGACCAGGCATTGCTTGAGCGCGTCATGCAGCTTGCGGCCCAGCCCGCCGTGGCGCACATCACGCGCTAGGTAGATCGACGTCTCGACCGACCAGTCGTATGCCTCGCGGCTGTTGAGCGGGCTCACATAGCATAGCCCACCGGACGCCCGTCCAGCTCCATCACCAAATACGGATAGCGCTTGAGCGTACGCTCGATGCGCCCGGCGAACTCCTCAACGCTCGGCACCTCGTATTCGCAGGTAATCGCCGTCTGGCGCACATACGGCTCATAGATGGCAAGCAACGCCGGCGCATCATCGGGCGTCGCCAGGCGGATCGTCGGCTCGGACATCTCGGTCATACAATCCTTCTCCCCCAAAAGCAAAGGCCGCCCTGCGCCAAGCTCAGGCGCAGGGCGGCCCCTCGTCATTACATCAGGCTACAGGACAGCCGCCAACGCGTCGATATCCTCCTGCGTCGTGGCCCAGCTGGTGCAAAAACGCACCACCGTGTGGGTATCGTCGTACTTTTCCCAGTACTCGATCGCCGCATGCTCGCGAATGCGGGCCATGTCCTCGTTGGGCAGAATCACGAACTGCTGGTTGGTCGGCGTCTCCAAGAAGACTGGTAGCCGCGCTCGTGCAGCACGCGGCGCAGCGCCTGAGCGGTCTCGATCGCCTGGCGACCAATCTCAAAATACAGGCCATCGGTAAAGAGCGCCTCAAACTGCACGCCCGTCAGGCGGCCCTTGGCAAGCAGCGCGCCGTGCTGCTTAATGCGCG
>ENA-OQAN01001043-OQAN01001043.1-human-gut-metagenome-genome-assembly--contig:-NODE-1043-length-12866-cov-2.068765_pt1 | contig 12866 bp, 15 predicted proteins | sample MGYA00242735_ERZ504527 | MGnify/ENA primary metagenome ERZ504527 (study PRJEB26092, sample SAMD00036230) | human gut metagenome | host: Homo sapiens | study: EMG produced TPA metagenomics assembly of...
TGCGATCGGTGCCGTTGCAACTTACTGCTTGACCCATTCTTTATTTTTGCATTAGGGTTTGGCGTTCGGGGTGCTGCGATCGCAACTTGTGATCTCACAATGTCTTTTCTGCTTCTTTTGTGTTAATTTTTCCTTACAAAAAAAGCAGAATTAAAGGTACGTTTTCTTCATAAAAATGAGCTGTCAGAAAGTTTCGGATATGCAAAGAATATCATCAGCCTTGGAACTGCCGGATTTATCATGCAGTTAACTAACGGTCTGGTAAGTATTGTTTGCAACAATGTACTTTCTGTGACTGGCGGAGATATTTATATCTCTGTCATGACGATCGTATCAAGTGTACGACAACTTGTGGAAACCCCGATTTATGCCATGAATGAAGGCGGTTCTCCGATCTTAAGTTATAACTATGGTGCCAGACGTCCAGCTCGTGTAAGAAAGGCTATGGTCGTTATGTCTGCTATGATCCTATGCTATACAGCCGTTATGTGGAGTGTTATCATTTTTGCTCCTGGTACATTGATCCGTGTATTCAGTTCTGATCCTTCACTTGTAAAAGATTCCATTCCTGCATTGAATCAGTATTTTGCTGCTTTTATCTTTATGGATCTACAGTATATTGGACAGACAGTATTTAAATCTCTAAACAAAAAGAAACATGCGATCTTTTTCTCATTGCTTCGTAAGGTATTTATTGTTATTCCATTAACTTATTTTATGCCTTATGTATTGCACATGGGAACTTCCGGAGTATTCCTTGCGGAACCTGTTTCTAATGTGATCGGTGGAAGCTTTTGCTTCATTACGATGCTTTGTACTGTGCTACCTGAACTTAGAAGAATGGATAACTGTGATTGATCTTTTTATGTTAAAATTTTCTCTCCAGTTCATCCATCTCTGCCATGATCTCCGCTTGCTGTTCATCAAACAAAAGCCCTCTATTATACTGGTAGTACTTATCACATCCATTTTCCTTGATAAACCAGACACTGTAATAATTAACATTCAGTTCTGTCACAAATACAACCATTTCCTGACTTTGTCCAAAGGCTTCTTCCATGAAGTCAAATGCATTGTCTAGTGCTTTGGTTGTATTCTCTATCTGCTGTTCTAATTTTGCTGGTTCTTTCTTGAATTCTTCTCTCACACGTTCAAATTCTGCTTCTGCTTCTAAATGTTCAGCTTTGCTGATCTGTTCGTATGACTCCAGAGTCTTGATCACATCAAGCAGCATATGTTCCTGTGCTTTTCCAAGTTTCTCTGTTTTTTTTCTTCTCGTTGAAGTCCTCATGGATTTCTTTGACTACCTGACTTAATGTCTTGCCTGTTTTAAGTTGTTTTAGCCAGCCAAATAATTCCGTAACATAAGCATCCTGTCGATAAGATTCAGCAAACATTTCGGACAATTTTCCGTTTAACAATCCGACAACACTTAATTTCTCATCAAATGCTGCGAATTTTAATCTGCCGATCGTTTCCTGATTCCACTGTCCTTTTAAAATACGCTCGATTCCATAGTCTTCTTTGTATTTCTTATATAATTCATAATAGTTGGCAAAGTCTTTGGCGATCTTCAGGTGCTGTAAGTACTGAAATACCACTTCTCTGTCAATATCTTTTCCAAGTTCTTCGTAAACTTTTAATAACTGAGACAGATCTTCCCATCCTCTGGCTGTAACAAACGCCTTTCCATCAACTGTTGTCTCCATACGATAGAAATATTCTTTACGGATTTCAAGATATGCAAGGATTGCTGGGTGGATTCCTGCCTGATATGCGTATTCTTTCCACACTTCATAGTCTGCTTCCACATCAATCTTCTTCATACGGTCCAAGGTAACTACGTCAAAATCTCTGACAGATTTATTGTATTCTGGTGGATTTCCTGCCGCTACGATGATCCAGCCATCTGGTACTTTCTGATTTCCGAACATCTTACACTGCAAAAACTGAAGCATTGTTGGTGCCAATGTCTCAGATACACAGTTGATCTCATCAATAAATAAAATACCTTCTTTATTTCCAGTCTGTTCAATCTTTTCATAAACAGATGCAATGATCTCACTCATCGTATATTCCGTAACAGAATATGTTTGTCCACTATATTCTTTTTCTCTGATAAATGGCAAACCGATCGCACTCTGTCTTGTGTGGTGCGTGATCGTATAAGCTACCAATCCAATCTCACATTCTCTTGCGATCTGTTCCATGATCTGTGTTTTTCCAATTCCCGGAGGGCCCATCAAAAGGATCGGACGCTGTCTGATGGATGGTATTTTATATTCTCCATAATTATCCTTTGTAAGATAAGCTTCAATGGAATCTTTGATTTCCTGTTTTGCTCTTTTAATATTCATGTTCTTCTTCTCCTTCATCAAGATCTTCGGCATCGACGATCAATTTAACTGCCCATGGCGGTACATCCACATCTTCGTATTCTTCCTGCATAAAAATAAATGCTGTCTGATATGGTGGTTTCTTCTTTGGATAGTTCCTTTTCCATCTGTGAAATAGATCAATCCCTTCAGATGATAAAATTCTCCCTGTTCGATCAGATGATTCACATATTCAAACGCCGGACGGAAATCCGTCCCACCTTCTCCGATCAGTTCCAAATGCTCCATATATTCTTTTAATTCTTTTTCGTCTGTGATCTTCTGGTCGTTTTGTACCATCTCATCACACTGAATGATATGAATATTTACCTTATGAAAAAAGCTCTCTGCTTCCGTTAACACACCATATGTTTCTTCCAGAAATTTCTTTACCAGATCACCAGAACATGACATTGATGTATCGATCACGATGGCAAAGTCTTCCACTTTCTTTACTTCTTTCCACTCCTGCGGCTCGATCAATGGCATATTTCCATACATAGAAAGCCCATAACTGTAAAATATATAGTCAAACGAATCTGGATCCACACTGACTTCTTCTCTTAAAACCGAAAATTTTCTTAAAAATTCACGATAATCATAACGGTCTCTGTTTCTACCTGTACCTGTCCGATCAGATCCCCTGCTTGTTGTGACTCTTCACTAGAAAATGTCTCCATATCTGTTTCCGTTTTTTCACTGATATTCTTCCATTTATTTTCTACTTCCTGATGAAGATCTTGTTTGGGATCTTCGGGCCAATACTGGTGGTCATCTACTCGAAATTCCATCTGCAGTTCTTTTATTTTCTTCTCTTCTAATCCAAAAGAAACCAACTGTCGATAAATCCCCTCGGCTGTCAATACTTTGAGGTTCCTCTCAAGCTGCCCGTAAATGTCTTTGCGCAGCCTTGTTTGCACCATATGGATACATTTTAAATGCCAGTGATCAATAATTGATTCGACTGCGATATCACAAGAAATATTCCATAGAGTCTTATCTCTTCCTTTTCTTCTTGTCACATGATGTAAAATACAGTGAAGCACCATATGAAGATATGCACGATTCATCCGGACTCTGTTTTGCCTGTACATGCCTCCTAAAGCTCCTGGATGATAAAATATACACATTCCATCCGTTCCAACACCATTTACAGAAGGATCGATCACATAAGCAAAACTGCTTAATGCCACATCTAAAAAACGCATATGGATATATAATTCATTTCTTGTCGTCGCAAGGATCTTTGTTCCAAGTTCACTGAGACGCTCATTGATATTTTCTTCCATTATTCATTTCCCTTTATCTTATCTATAATTCAAATGTTTTCTTTTTCTTTGGAAATCTCTTATGCTGTTCGTTCATCAAAATACTTAAAAGTTCTGTTTTCTGCTTTCTGGATGCCCAGTCGATCGCTGCTTCGATTCCTTCTTTACTGAAATAATTCTTCTCAGCCATCAAATTGATAAATGGCATCTGATCTTCTTCTTTTAAATAATTCATCATCTCACATTGGTTCTGCTTTATATAGCCCTCGTATTGCATCCATGCAAAATCTGATACCCCGTATGGCATTAACATACGCCCAGCTAATATCTCCCATACAATATCCAGATCTTCCTGAACTGCTGCCACTGGAAAAATATCATCATATTTACGATAGTCGATCTCTCCTCGCAAAAAACTTTGGCGATATTGATATCCTGTTCCATGAAAATGTGTCTCCACAATTCTTGCTGGTGTATTTTCCACAGCCTCTTCATAATACTCTGGATAAAATAAACGACTTTGTTTTTCTTCTTCTTTATAACGGATATTTACCTGCAATGGAAAACGAGTATCTCTTACAACGTCTCTTAAAGCACTTTTTTTTATCCTCATAAACATCATAGTAGATCTTTTGCAGCTTGCATCCTGTAAAAATTCCTGCTCCTGTTCTTAAAAGAGAATCTGAAACCAAGTGTTGTCAGATTTACACATCCATAAAATGCATATTTCCCTATTTCCACAGTATCCGGCGGCAGATAAACTTCTTTTACTGCCTCCCCGCAAAACATCGGTTCATCTTCACTGCCCAAAAAGTCTTCGCCGATCATAATCTCTTTTGCTTCGTCTTCTTTTCGTTTATGCGCAGAAAATGCATAATCACCAATCTTCGTAACTCTTTTTCCTTCAATTTCCGAAGGAATCTCTACTTGATCTTCTTTGCTGAAACAACGAAGAACTTCGATTCCTCCATCTTTTGCATCTCTGTATTGTATCTTAAGCATCGTCTTTTCCTTCGCCTTTCTCCATGTATACACTATCCTTATTATAGCTGACTGACAGGAAATATCAAGAATCGTAAAAAGGAATTTCCCATCTTCATAAAAATGTAATATAATGCAGAGAGATACGATGATTTTATACACTTATGATGATATATAAAGGAGATTTTTATGGAACGACTGATCGTTTTAGGAACTGGAAATGCACAGGCAATTCATTGCTATAATACTTGTTATGCCATGCAAAAAGGTGAAGAATACTTCCTTATCGATGCCGGCGGCGGAAATGGAATTCTATCTCAGCTTGACAAAGCTGGAATCCCTCTTGAAAGCATTCATAATATTTTTGTGACACATGCTCATAACGATCATATTTTAGGAATGGTCTGGATGATCCGTATGATCGCTACTTCTATGAACAAGGGAACTTATGATGGCACTCTGACGATCTACTGTCATGAAGAACTGGTTCATACGATCAAAACGCTGACAAAACTTACCGTTGGTAAGAAATTTTATAAGCATTTTGATGAACGTATTGTATTTCATGTCATTGCACATGGAGATACGATTCAGATTCTTGGAGATTCTTTTACATTCTTTGATATCGGCTCTACAAAAGAAAAACAGTTTGGTTTCACATCGGTTATGGAAAATGGATTAAGGGTATCCTTTCCTGGAGATGAACCTTATCGTGAATCTCTTTATGATTTTGTGAAAGATTCTGACTGGCTGCTTCATGAAGCATTTTGTGTGTATGGTGAGAGGGATATTTTTAAACCTTATGAAAAACACCATAGTACGGTAAAAGATGCCTGTGAATTAGCAGAACATCTAAAGATTCCAAATCTGGTTCTATGGCATACAGAAGATAAAAATATGCTGCATCGTCAAGAAAAATATATGAAGGAAGGCAAGCAGTATTATACTGGAACACTTTATATACCTGAAGATCTGGATGTATTGAAATTGTAATTTGGAAGGTTAATGATCAACCTTCCATCAAATGATAAATGATCGCAGCTACAACATCATAGGCATTTTCCTGCAAATGTATTCCGTCCACGGTATACTCTCTTGACAACTGCCCATCTTCTCCGATCAATTTATCAAATACATCAACATACTCAAAGTTATCCTGTTTACACAATCTTTGTATTTCTGTATTGATCTTTTGAACCTCTTTATTGGATTTTCCTTCTGCCCAGGACGGCATCAATCCAATCCTTTTGGTATATGCCGGATACATAGATTCAATATAAATCTTTGTATCTGGCAATTGTTCCCGAATCCTTCGTGCAAGTCTGATCAATCGTTCTGCTAAAGCTCTTGCTCCTGGATACAATGACATCAGAAAATCATTTGCACCACCTTGCATGATAATGATATCTGGTTTATATGGAAATACGTCATAAGCCAGTCTTGCACCCATCTCTGCGATCGTATCCCCTGCAACTCCGCTGTTAATGAACTGCGCATCTATATCTTTTAATTTTTCTATTGGGAATAGTCGGTCAGGGAATCCCCAAACATAACAATTGTCCTCTTCTTCTCTTCCATTGTCTACTCCAATACTTTTTGTTTAAAATCCTCTTTTTGCTGCATGGAAATATTTTAATCCCTTGATCATAAACTTGATTTAATAGAACCATATTCTTCTTTCATGGTTTTAAGTGCTGCATTTAAAAATTCTTCTTTTGCCACAAAATAGCCCTCTATTTTTTCGATTTTTTCGCGATGCAATCCTGCTAAATGAAGTTTCTTTTTTAATTTTTCTACTCTTGTGATCGCAGCTTTATTGGTCTTTAGATAATCTTCCATCACGTCATCTTCAGACACATCAAGCAAAAATAAAATGGTTGCTGATAACAATCCACAACGGTCTTTTCCTTCTGTACAATGCCATAAAACCGCACCATTTTTTGTATTCATAATCTCTCTGACTGCTTGTGAGATCTGCTTTCTGCAAAATTCTTCTTTGATCATCATCTTATAAATATCTGACATCTCTGGAAATTCTTCCATATGTAACATCTGTTTTCTTGTTTCCTGCTCCCGGCTGACTCCCACCATGCTTTCCAAAAAAACGGAATATTCTCATAAACAGCTCCCGCCACTTCCAGATCTGGCTCTTGTTCTACTTCCATTGGTGTTCTTAAATCCAGAATTTTCTGTAAATGATATTCTGTTTCCAGTAAAATCTTATCTTTCTGCGTAATCCTTGATAAACGGTTGCTGCGGATCAGCTGTTTATCTTTGATCACTGCACCTTCTGTCGTTTTTAATCCGCCAAGGTCTCTCGTATTATCTGCACCTTCCAGATAAATCTTCCCCATGTTACCGCCTCCATTTTTGTATGATCAGTTTTCCTTCTCTGGCTGTTCTTTCTCCAAGGATATTCCATCCATCATATAAGTTTTCTCATTTTTCTGATTCTCCAGATATTCTGTTCTGATCTGTGCTTTTGCTTCTTCATAGTCTCTCTTTAATTCTCTTGCAGAAAGCAGACGGCAGCCTTGTCCGCGGATAATGATCTGTTCCAATCCATCGGATGTTGCAACTGTTACATCGTATTTTCGTCCATGGGTATGGGCAAATTTTTCAATATACTGATCTGCTGTTTCTGCTTCTTTTGTGTAGACTACATGAATATTCATGTAATCTGTGATCTCTGTTTCATGTCCTTTCACACGATATGCATCAAACACAACGATCAGCTCCATGCCCTTCATTCCCTGATAATTACTCATCTCATCAAGTAATTTTCCTCTGGCTGCATCTACATTCGTATCTAATAATTCCTTCAGATCATCCCATGCGTAAATGATATTATATCCATCAACCAGCAGGTATTTCTTGGACATATCTCTTTTTACCGATGATTTTTCTGCAGATGTATGATAATCTTGCACAAGTCTTGCTGTTTTCTTCTTCTTCCATTTACTTTTATTATGCTGGTTTGCATAAAATGTTTGTTCAAGAATCCGATCGATTTCCTCTGTATCAATTGATTCTTCTTCAATATAAGCCTTCGCTGTGTCAGTTCATCAAATTCCTCTTCCTCGATTTCTTTCGCAAGAACGCTCTCTAAATGCATATGTTCTGGTACCTCATTCCATGCGACATTATACCCGGCTCCATGGGAACAGAAAACAGATCCACATGGATTTTCAAGGTCTCTATCTGGATCATATCCACTGTCTTCTATGATTTCTTCTTCATTATGGCAGATATCATATCCATTTAAGGTTGTAAATAATCTTCCCATACCTTTGGAATATGCTAATACTTCTTTTTGGTATCCTTGCATCGTAGAAACTGGTGCTATTCCTTGAAGCACTGACATCTCTCCTGCAGTATCTGGTGTATCAAACGTACCTTGCATCTTTTCAATATCTGTCATAGCTCTTCCGATCATCTGCTGTGGAACTTCCAGCCGGAACTTATAATATGGCTCTAATAAAACACTCTGTGCCATACGAAGCCCCTGTCTTACTGCACGGTATGTCGCCTGACGGAAGTCTCCACCTTCTGTATGCTTCTGATGCGCCCGTCCTGCTGCCAGCGTGATCTTGATATCTGTGATCGGTGCTCCTGTTAAAACCCCTCTATGCTCTCTTTCTAATAAATGTGTTATGATCAGTCTCTGCCAATTCTTATCCAATACATCTTCGCTGCACTGTGTGTCGATAACAACTCCACTTCCCCTCTCCAGCGGTTCCATCAACAAATGTACTTCTGCATAATGTCTTAACGGTTCAAAATGCCCAACACCTTCTACAACATCCGCTATCGTCTCTTTGTATACAATATTACCCTGTCCAAATTCCACATCTACATCAAAGCGTTCTTTGATCAGACTCTTTAGGATCTCCAATTGAACCTCTCCCATGATCTGCACCTGAATCTCTTGTAATTCTTCATTCCAGATGATGTGAAGTTCTGGTTCTTCTTCTTCCAGCTGACGAAGTTTTGGAAGTATCACGCTTGCACTTGTCTCTTCTGGCAATATCATCTGGTAAGTAAGTACTGGCTCTAACACAGGTTCATATCCGCCCTGCTCTGCTCCCAGACACTGCCCAGGGATTGTATCTGAAAGTCCTGTAACCGCACAGATTCTTCCTGCCTGCAGTTCATTTACTGTCTCATACTTTTCTCCCGAATAGATACGGATCTGATTGATCTTTTCATCACTTTCTGTAATAACTGTTTTTACCTTTAAATTTCCACCTGTTACTTTCAAATGTGTCAGACGGTTTCCATTTTCATCTCTTGTGATCTTAAATATACGTGCACCAAATTCCTCTGGATATTCTCTTTCTTCTGTATAAAATGCAAGATCACTTAGAAATTCATTGACTCCTTGAAGTTTTAACGCTGATCCAAAAAAGCATGGGAAAATCTTACGTTCTGCGATCATTTCCCGGATCTTGGATTCCGTGATCTCACCTGATTCCAGATAATGATCCAGTAACGCCTCATCTTCCATAGCGATCATCTCATAAAACTCATCACCGCCCTTTTCTCCAAAATCAATACATCCGCTGCTTAAACGTTCCTGTAATTCTTTCAATAATTGATCTTTTTGTGTTCCGTCCTGATCCATCTTGTTAATAAATAAAAATGTTGGAATCTCATATCTCTCAAGCAGACTCCATAATGTCAAAGTATGGCCCTGCACACCATCTGCTCCACTGATCACAAGAACCGCATAATCAAGCACCTGCAGGGTTCTCTCCATCTCCGCAGAAAAATCCACATGTCCTGGTGTGTCAAGCAAAGTAAGATCCATCTCATTCATTGAAACCTCTGCCTGCTTGGAAAAAATGGTAATTCCTCTGGACCGTTCTAGTTCATAAGTATCTAAAAATGCATCTCCATTATCCACACGTCCGATTTTTCTCGAATTCCCTGCAGTATATAAAATTGCCTCTGATAGTGTTGTCTTCCCGGCATCCACATGAGCCAGAATACCAGTTACTATGTGCTTTTTATTCTTCATAAATTTCTTTTTCCTTTTTTCGTATTCACTGTAAATAAGTATAACACATATCCTGTTTTCATGTTAACCGAATACATCCTTAAGATTATTTGACAAATTTTTTCTTCTATGTTATAATCAAAAATTAGTGCTCTTCTTTCCATGTATACCAGAATCTGGTATAATGAAAGTTACTAAAGAGACGGCATACAAACCACAAGGCATACGAAAGGAGTTTCTTATGAGAGATGCTTTACGGGATGAAATGATCAAGAAAATATGTGTCAGAGATACAGATAATATATTAGATGTCGGTTGCGGTGATGGTACCTTTTACATGAACTGACACGCTGGAAGGATGTTGAAGGATATGGTATCGATGAATCTGAGGATAAGATTCTTATCGCAAAGCAAACTTGGCCAGAACTTCATTTTGAGACAGGTTACAGTGATTTTCTTTCTTTTGATGACAACAGCTTTCGTGTGATCACTGTATGTGACGATTTCCACACCTTTAAAGATCCACAGAAGTTTGTTAATGAAGCATTTCGTGTCTTAGTTCCTGGCGGAAGACTTTATGTTGGAGAATCTGCACTTCCTGAGGCATTGCGAGTTGTTTCTAATATTCCATCCTATCTGACTTCTGGTGATGATCGCAGACATTCTACTTATGAGACTTTAGAATATTTTAAGAATGCAGGGCTTACCAAATTCCGTGTATATAAAAAGAAACGTTTACTTCTTATCTCTGCAAAGAAACCATTAGAATAAATTCCAGAACTTAAAATGGAGCTGATACGATCTGTATCAGCTCCGTTTTTCTTATACTTTAAACAACCATCCAAGATATTTATCTTTTGTTATTTTTCTGATCGTTTTTTTCCCTAAAAGTTTCTCCATCTTTTTTCTTGCTGTATTGTTGATCCTTACCTTGTCATCTTTTGTTACGCATAGATCTGGGAACATGACACACCACCAGTTGTGCCCTTTTGCTGCCCCCAGATCGATTCTTACTGCATCGTAAATACCTTCTGGAAATGTATATTGGCCATAGTTTTTCTCTGGAAATTTTTCTTGTACAAAATGTACGTTTACCTTTTGTTTCACTCCCTCTTTCTTTAATATTTCCTGTACTGTATTTTTTATTCTGTTTTTTTGCATTTTTAAGATTTTAAATGCTTCTTCCTTTGTTTTTGCTTCGCTTAGTTCTGGACTGATCTGATCGATCACGGCATCTCTTACTTTCAATTTATATGTCTGATCCATCCTGCTGTTACTATTAGCTCTCACATGAAACCGAATCAGATTATTTTTCAGACTTTGCTGTATTATGTTATTGGATTTTCTTTGTCCTACCACAAAAATCATACATGCTATGGCCAGAAACAGAATCCCTTTGATCATGTTTTTCTTACTCATATTCAGAGGATGTCCTGTTTTTTGCTTTTTATACACAACCCCTTTTTAATTGTCTGAAAATTCGTACAATAGCAACAACATTTTCTTAAAATTCAGGGTTGACGAATCTGACCAGTTATAGTAACCTAATATCCATGAGTCATATGACTGACGGAGCACGTGGAATCAACACATGGGAGTATGATCATTAATCGCCGGCCGTCTGGGCAATCTTGTCTGGACGTGCGGCGTTTTTTAGTTTGTTACTACATTTTTGACAGAAAAAATATCTGTCAGCCCTAAAAAATCACTCAATTTTTCTCTTTTTAAATTTTTCACTTGGCACGCTCCACTGTCCAGATTTTCACTAAAAGATAAAAAAAGAATCCTGATCATTCAGGATTCTTTTTTAATCTACATCTCATAAATAACACATTCATATGGTTTCATTTTTAACGTATTTCCAATGACAGTTGTCTGTTCATAATTCACAAATACAACATTTTCATAGTCTTCTGATAATTCAATATCTTTTTCCTTAGAACTAAAGTTACAGATCAATACCAGTTTCTGACATCCATAAGACCTGCTATATGCAAAAATATGATCTTCTTTTTCATACATTGGTCTGAAATCACCATATGTTAGTATCTCATTATATTCTTCTGATTTATAAAATGCGATCAATCGCTTGTAAAAATTCAGGATCGATCCATATTCTTTTTCTTCTTCTGCGACATTCACCACTTTATAGTTCTCATTAACTGGCATCCACGGTTTTGCTTTTGAAAATCCTGCATTTTCTTCCGAACTCCATTGCATTGGTGTTCTCGCATTGTCTCTGCTGTGATGTCTTGCAATCTCCAATGCCTGTTCTTTGGACATTCCTGCCTTCAATGCGATCTGATACTGATTGATCGTTTCCAGATCATTAAATTCATCATATTTCCATCGACGATTGCTCATCCCGATCTCTTGTCCCTGATATAAGAAAGGCAGACCTCTCTCACAGAAAATGATCGTTGCAAGTGCTGATAAGCTGTAAAATCCATAATCTTCTTCTGGGATAAACAGACTTGCTCCTCTTGGCTGATCATGGTTCTCAATGATATTCGCTTCAAACCCAGCCCTGGCGACAATCTCTTGATTATGAAAAGTTTCCTCTCTCCATTCATCAAATGGCTGTGGCCAGTCATAATTCATATAATTTTTGCCTTTTCGATAGGCATGGCATGGTTCAAATGCAAAAATCGTAGAAAAATATCCGTCTTCACCGATAAATTGTGAAAGGATATCTTCTTTTACAAACATAGCCTCCCCAACGGTCAGTGCATCATATGGCTCAAAGCAACGATGCTTCATCTCCATCAAGAAATCTCCGATTCCTTCGACTTTTCCTGTGATCTTATATACATCTGCGAGTCCATCTGGACCGTCTGGTTTCAGATCACTCCATGTCAGATCTTTCTTTATATTCATGATCGCATCAATCCGAAAGCCTGAAAGTCCTTGGTCCATCCACCAACAGATCATCTCATAAATCTTCTCACGAACAATCTCATTCTCCCAGTTCAGATCTGGTTGTTCTTTTGCAAAAGAATGCAAATAAAATTTATTGTCATACCCTGGGATCTTCTCCCAGACACTGCCTCCAAAATAAGATCTCCAGTTGGTCGGTGGCTGCCCATCTTTCCCGTCTTTGATATAAAAATATGATCCATATTCCCCTTCTGGATCTGCCATTGCTTTCTGGAACCATTCATGTTCACTGGAACAATGATTCACAACGAGATCCATCAGAATATACAATATTTTCTTTTTCTTTTGCTCACATCGATCGATGTA
>ENA-OQAN01001044-OQAN01001044.1-human-gut-metagenome-genome-assembly--contig:-NODE-1044-length-12861-cov-1.550887_pt1 | contig 12861 bp, 16 predicted proteins | sample MGYA00242735_ERZ504527 | MGnify/ENA primary metagenome ERZ504527 (study PRJEB26092, sample SAMD00036230) | human gut metagenome | host: Homo sapiens | study: EMG produced TPA metagenomics assembly of...
CTCGCTGCTTACACGATGGTCTTTTGCCATTGGTTCTACTTACGCCACCGATTTTCCGCCGGCATGGTTGGGTCGATGATGACGGAAGGTGTGTTTTCTTCTTCAGAACAGGGATGCTCTGCAGATCCAGTGTGTTTCTGGTATAAGTTTCAAAAGTACGGATTCCGCGTTCGCAGAGGATGACATTCTCGTTTCCGGCTGCATGATGTACTCTGCGGACATGATCCACTCTTCATAGGTCGCGTTCAGGCCTCGTTTTAAAAGAATTGGACGATCCAGCTGTCCAAGCTGTTTGAGCAGGTCAAAGTTCTGCATATTGCGGGCTCCGATCTGGATCAGGTCGACTTTTTCGTTGAAGACATCCAGGTGATCCGGAGACATCAGTTCTGTTACGATCGGAAGTCCGGTCTCCTCTTTGACTGCACAGAGAATGTCAAGTCCTTCCAGTCCGAGTCCCTGGAAAGAATACGGGCTTGTTCTCGGTTTGAAAGCGCCGCCGCGCAGCATATTGGCTCCGGCAGCTTTGACAGATTTTGCGATTCCAAGAACCTGCTCGTAGGATTCTACAGAACACGGACCTGCAATCAGTGCCAGATTGTCTCCGCCGACTTGACACCGGATACATCAATAATAGAATCCTCCGGATGAAAGGCGCGGTTGGAAAGCTTATAAGGTTCCTGTACATGCATGACTTTGTCAACGGAAGCGTCTACTTCAAAAAAGACGTGCATCCAGGCGGGTCGTATCTCCGATACACCCGATGATAGTCATCTCCTGTCCACGGACAATGTGAGTATCCAGACCGTTTCGTTTAATCTGATGTTCAACTCTGGCAATATCTTTGTCAGAGGTATTTGGCTTTAATACGATAATCATAAATCGATCCTCCAGTTATTTGAATTAATACTGTAAAATTTTAGTTGTTTAAAGTGCGAAACTAAAAATATCATAAAACAATCAGGGTGGATTGTCAATGTTTTCCGGGGAATTTTCGATTTTATTTTGGGAATGGCAGAAAACGTGGTAGAATAAAAACGTGAATGAGAAAAAAAAAGAATGAGAGAAGGGACGTTATGAAAACGAATGATGTGTGGAAACGCGCACGTAGAATACCTGTTATGCTGATCACAGAAGGGCTCTGCGTCGGTCTTGTCGGCGGATTTGTCGTGCTGCTTTACCGAGTGGCGCTGACTTTTGCGGGAGACTGGCTTGTAAAGATTCTTTCTTATATGAAAGGAAATCCATTTCGATGTGTGGTGTGGTTTTTGATTTTGGCAGCGCTTGCATGGATTGTGGGAAAACTGGTGAAGTGGGAACCGATGATCTCAGGAAGCGGGATCCCTCAGGTGGAAGGGGAGATAGCAGGGAGGCTTTCCCAAAACTGGAAACGCGTGCTGCCGGCAAAATTTGCAGGAGGCTTTTTGTGTATGCTGGGTGGTCTTTCTCTTGGAAGAGAAGGTCCGTCGATCCAACTTGGAGCCATGGCAGGACAGGGGATATCCAGAGCTTTGGGACGGGGAAAAAGAGAAGAGAAGTTTTTGATGACTTGTGGGGCGAGTGCGGGACTTTCTGCTGCTTTCCATGCACCGCTGGCAGGTATGATGTTTGCGGTAGAAGAGATCCATAAAACATTTTCAATCCCGATTCTTCTTCCTGTCATGACAGCTTCGGTGACGGCTGATTATATTGCTTCCCACATTCTTGGCCTAGATCCGGTATTTCGATTTCAGATCACGAAATATCTGCCGCAAAACTATTACTGGCTTTTGATCCTTTTGGGAATTTTGGTAGGTGTATCCGGTGTGTTTTATAATTGGGGGATGTTAAAGGCCCAGGAATTGTATCGCAAAATTCCGTTTATGAAAGAAACAGGCCGTCTGTTGATCGCCTTTCTGACTGCGGGAGTATTGGGGATTGTGATGCCGTGGGTATTGGGAAGTGGTTCGGGCTTGATTGTCAGCCTGACACAGGGTGAAATGGTATTGGGGATGGTTGTGCTGACGCTGGTTATGAAGTTTTTATTTTCCGCAGTCAGCTTTGGCTCCGGAGCGCCGGGAGGAATTTTCTTTCCGCTTTTGATATTAGGCGCTTTGATCGGAGCAGTATTTGCCATGGCGGGGGTCGAATTTTTTGGCTTGGCTCCGGTGTATGTCAACAATTTTGTACTGCTTGGGATGACCGGATTCTTTACAGCGATTGTAAGAGCACCGCTGACGGGGATTATCCTGTTATTTGAAATGTCCGGAAGTATCAGTCAGATGCTTTCCCTGTCGATCGTGTCGGTAACGGCATATATTGTGGCAACGCTGATGCGCTCAGAGCCGATTTATGACAGTCTTTTGAAGAGAATTCTCAAAGCGGATACTATAGTGCATGACAAATGAAACAACTTATGGTATACTTCATTTTAGAATATGCGTATGTGGCAGAGATGCCGGATACCAAAGAGATTTGAAGGAGCCAGACAGATAGAAAGAGTAATTGTTAAAACTGAGCGGCGAAGCACTTGCCGGAGATAAAAAGACAGGATTTGATGAGGCAACCTGCATAGGAGTTGCAAATCAGGTGAAGCAGCTTGTAGATCAGGGAATTCAGGTTGCGATCGTGACAGGCGGCGGAAATTTCTGGAGAGGCCGTACCAGTGAGACGATCGACCGTACAAAAGCAGATCAGATCGGAATGCTTGCAACGGTGATGAACTGTATTTACGTGTCTGACATTTTCCGCCATGTGGGGATGAAGACAGAAGTGTTTACTCCATTTGTATGTGGAGCGTTTACATCGTTGTTTTCCAAGGATGCAGCAGTGGAAGCGCTGGAAGAAGGAAAAGTGATCTTTTTGCAGGAGGAACCGGACACCCATAATTTTTCAACGGATACAGGAGCTGTTCTGCGTGCGATCGAAATCGAGGCAGATGCGATGCTTCTTGCAAAAGCAATTGACGGAATTTATGACAGCGATCCGAAAGTAAATCCGGAGGCGAAAAAATATGATGAGATCTCCATTCAGGAAGTGATCAATCAGAAGCTGGCAGCAGTGGATCTGACAGCATCCATTCTCTGCCTTGAGAATAAGATGCCGATGCTGGTATTTGGACTGAATGAAGAAAACAGTATTGTAGAGACCATGAGCGGTACATTTACCGGAACAAAAGTGACAGTATAAGGAGGACAAAAACATGGATGAAAAATTAAAAGTATATGATGACAAGATGACAAAAACAATCAACAATCTGGGAAGTGAGCTTGCAGCCATCCGCGCAGGACGTGCCAATCCACATGTATTGGATAAGCTGACAGTGGATTACTATGGAGTGCCGACTCCGATCCAGCAGGCAGCGAACATATCCGTACCGGAAGCACGCATGATCCAGATACAGCCATGGGAAAAGAGCATGTTAAAAGAAATCGAAAAAGCAATCCTGATGTCTGATATCGGAATCAATCCTACAAACGATGGAACGGTGGTACGCCTGATGTTCCCGGAACTGACAGAAGAGCGAAGAAAAGAACTGGTAAAAGATGTGAAGAAAAAAGGAGAGGCAGCAAAAGTTGCAATCCGCAATATCCGTCGTGACGGAAACGATGCATTCAAAAAACTGAAAGGAACAGAGATTTCAAGAAGACGGGATCAAAGACTTGGAAGATTCACTTCAGAAACTGACAGACAAATACATTGCAGAAGTCGATAAAGCGGTGGAAGCAAAATCCAAAGAAGTACTGACAGTTTAGGATACAGCCTGTGTGACAGGCCAATATTACGAAACAGCAGGAGGGGCAGATGTGAAGAAGCCTCTCTTTTCCATCTTCTGGATGGAAAGACCTGCAAGAAGGAGGAAATACAATGAACGTACCGCAGCATATTGCCATCATCCTGGACGGAAACGGGAGATGGCAAAAGCCAAGGGAATGCCGAGAAATTACGGGCATGCACAGGGCAGTAAGAATGTAGAGCGGATCTGCGAAGAAGCCTGGAGAATGGGGATTAAATATCTGACCGTGTATGCGTTTTCCACAGAGAATTGGAACGGCCGGAAAGTGAAGTCAGCGCGCTGATGAAACTGCTGCGCAATTATATGAAGACCTGTCTGAAGACCGCGGCGAAAAATGATATGAAAGTGCGTGTGCTGGGAGACATTGAGGCGCTGGATGAGGATATCCGGACCAGAATTTTGGAACTGGAAGAAGCCACAAAGGATAACGGTGGCTTAAACTTTCAGATCGCGCTGAATTATGGAAGCCGGGATGAGATGATCCGCGCTGTGCGCCGCCTTGCAAGAGACTGCGCAGATGGAAAGGTTGTGCCGGAAACGATCGATGAGACAGTGTTTGAGTCTTATCTGGATACCATGGGATACCGGATCCCGATCTTTTGATCCGTACCAGTGGGGAACTGCGGCTTTCCAATTATTTATTGTGGCAGCTGGCATATACGGAATTTTATTTTACAGAGATTCCATGGCCGGATTTTACAAAAGAGGAATTAGAAAAGGCAATTGCGCAGTATAATAAAAGAGACAGAAGATACGGCGGTGTGAAGGAGGAAGAAGAATGTTTAAGACACGTCTTTTAAGTGGGATTCTCCTGGTGGTGATCGCTCTGATCACAGTGATCACAGGAGGAAATGTACTGTTTGCAACTTTGTTTTTGATCAGTATGATCGGAGTCTATGAGTTGTACAGAGTGTTTGAGATTGAAAATAAAGCAGTTGGGATCTGCGGATTTTTTGTTTGCAGCAGGATACTATGGTCTGTTGTATGCCAAACCGCTGCTTCCAGATACAACGGATTGGTTCATGCTGTTATTTATGGCATTTGTGATCTGTCTGATGGCAGTGTTGGTATTTTCTTATCCAAAATATCGGACAGAGCAGATGTTGGCAGCGTTTTTCGGAGTATTTTATGTGGCAGTGATGTTGTCTTATATTTATCAGACAAGAATTCTGCCGGGCGGTGTCTTTCAGGTATGGCTGGTATTTATCTGTGCCTGGGGATGTGATACCTGCGCATATTGTGTGGGGATGCTGATCGGCAAGCATAAAATGGCACCGAAGCTGAGTCCGAAGAAGTCTGTGGAAGGCGGAATCGGCGGAATCGCGGGAGCAGCGCTGATCGCAGTTCTCTATGCACTTGCGATCAACCACTGGGGCAATGCAGGAGTCAGTGTGGCCAGCTTTGCAATAATCGGTGCAGCAGGCGGTGCGATTTCCCAGATCGGAGATCTGGCGGCATCCGCGATCAAGAGAAATCATGACATCAAAGATTACGGAAAGTTGATACCGGGACACGGTGGGATTCTGGACAGATTTGACAGTATTATTTTCACGGCACCGATCATTTTTTTATCTTTCCGTGCTTCTCTAAGAAAGAAGGAAACAGATAATGAAAAAATAGCAATACTTGGTTCGACCGGCTCTATCGGAACCCAGACACTGGAAGTCGTAAGAGAAAATCGGGATATCGAGGTCACGGCGCTGGCGGCCGGAAGTAATATCGGGCTTCTGGAAGCGCAGATCCGTAAGTTTCATCCGGTGCTGGCAGCGGTGTGGGACGAGGCAAAAGCCAAAGAACTCAGAGAGAATGTCAAAGATCTGGATGTGAAGGTAGTATCCGGAATGGACGGACTCATAGAAGTGGCAGTACAGCAGGATGCAGAAATCCTGGTGACAGCGATCGTAGGAATGATCGGAATCCTGCCGACGATCGAGGGAATCAAGGCAGGAAAGGATATCGCACTGGCGAATAAAGAGACACTGGTGACAGCAGGACACATCATTATGCCGCTGGCAAAGGAGTACGGAGTTTCCATTCTTCCGGTGGACAGTGAGCACAGTGCCATTTTCCAGTCTTTGCAGGGAGGGCAGCACAAGGCGCTGCATAAGATCCTGCTCACAGCGTCCGGTGGACCGTTCCGCGGGAAAAAGCGGGAAGAGCTTCTTAATATTCAGGTGGAAGATGCGCTGAAGCATCCAAACTGGGAGATGGGGCGCAAGATCACGATCGATTCCTCCACCATGGTCAATAAAGGACTGGAAGTGATCGAGGCAAAATGGCTGTTTGATGTGTCTGTGGATCAGATCCAGGTTGTCGTGCAGCCACAGAGTATCATTCATTCCATGGTTGAATATGTGGACGGCGCGGTGATCGCACAGCTTGGAACACCGGATATGAAACTTCCGATTCAGTATGCTTTGTATTATCCCAAGAGACGGTATCTTCCGGGAGACAGGCTGGATTTTGAGACACTTTCCCAGATTACGTTTGAGCGCCCGGATATGGAGACGTTCTATGGATTGAAGCTGGCATATGAAGCCGGAAAAACAGGCGGCTCTCTTCCAACGGTATTCAATGCAGCCAACGAGCGTGCGGTTGCTATGTTTTTGAATCGGGAGATTGGCTATCTGCAGATTCCGGAGATCATTGCCGGCTGTATGGAGATGCACAAAGTGATTGCAGATCCAACCGTAGAAGAGATTCTTCAGACAGAGCAGGAAACTTATGAATATATCAAAAACAGGTGGTAGTATATGGGTATTATTTTAGCAATTCTTCTGTTCAGTTTGATCATCATCATCCATGAACTGGGACATTTTACACTGGCAAAATTAAACGGGATCCGTGTAGATGAATTTTCATTGGGAATGGGGCCGACTCTGTTTGGCAAGGAGTTTAAAGGAACCAAATTCAGCTTAAAACTTCTCCCTCTGGGCGGTGCTGCATGATGGGAGAAGATGATGCAGACGATACTTCCGAGGGGAGCTTTAACAGCAAGTCCGTGTGGGCGAGAATTTCAGTGATCGCGGCAGGACCTTTGTTTAACTTTATCCTGGCGCTTCTGATGTCAGCGATTCTGGTGGGAGCAGCCGGCTATGCGGTTCCTGTGATACAGGAAGTCGAATCCGGTTCCTCAGGAAGTGAGCAGGGATTGAAAAAAGGGGATGTGATCACAGAGATCAATGGAAAGAAAATTCATATTTATGAAGAGTTCCAGCTGTACAATCTGACACACAGTACATCTGACACGGCAGAGCTGACCTTTGAGCGCGATGGAAAAGAACATACGATCCAGATGGAAAAACGACAGTTTGGGGATGAGACCACAAAGAGAATGGGATTTACCTATTCTGCAGAGGTGGAGAAACCGGGATTTTTCAAAAGTATCCAGTATGGGGCATACACGGCAAAATACTGGGTAGAGTACACGCTGGAGTGCCTGAAGATGCTCCTGACGGGTGAAGTAGGTGTGAATCAGTTGTCCGGTCCGGTAGGAATTGTTGAGGTAGTCAATGATACCTATGATGCGGCAGCACCGTCCGGCTGGTCGGCAGTCATCTTAAGTATGATGAACCTGGGAATTCTGATCTCAGCCAACTTAGGTGTCATGAACCTGCTTCCAATCCCAGCACTGGATGGAGGGCGTCTGGTATTTCTTCTGATCGAGGCGGTGAGAAGAAAACGGATCGCTCCGGAGAAAGAAGGTATGGTGCATTTTATTGGATTTGCAGCATTGATGGCACTGATGGTGTTTGTGATGTATAACGATATTATGCGGTTGTTTGATCAAAAAGAATACAGTATAAAAAAAACGTTTCTGCGAAAGCAGGAGCGTTTTTCGATCATCCAGTGTCCGTTATTTTTTATGAATACTTTGCATATAGTTAGAAGAAACTGTGAAAAAGGAAAATGGATATGGATTACAGTAGAAATCAAAGGAGGAACTCACAGGCCATCCGAATGCAGCAGGAGCACATAGACAAGGGAAAACTCCAGATCCAGATTACATCACAAGTGACGGCTTTTCCCATCCAGAATGCGCAGGTTTCCATTTCTTATACCGGAGTTCCGGAAAATACTCTGGAAAAGCTGCAGACAGATTCATCCGGGCAGACAGAAGAAATCGAACTGGCGGCACCGCCCATCGAGTACAGCCTGAACCCGGAATCGGATCAGCAGCCCTATTCCGAATATACACTGAATGTGGAGGCGGAAGGATTTGAACCGGTGAGTATCTCAGGGGCGGAGATTCTGGCAGATGTGACGGCAATTCAAAATATTTCTATGCGTCCTCAGGTTACACAGGAAGAGTCGGGAGAAGTGTTCGTGATTCCTGCACATACGCTCTACGGGGAATATCCGGCGAAAATTGCGGAGGATGAGATCAAGCCGGTCACAGAGTCCGGAGAGATCGTGCTCAGCCGGGTAGTGATTCCGGAATTTGTGGTTGTCCACGATGGTTCTCCGAGGGACTCCACGGCAAAAAATTACTATGTGAGATATCGGGATTACATCAAAAATGTGGCGTCCAGTGAGATTTATGCAACCTGGCCGGACAGTACGATCCGCGCAAATGTGCTGGCGATTATGTCATTTACATTGAACAGGGTATACACAGAATGGTATCGGAATAAAGGGTATGATTTTACGATCACATCGTCTACAGCATTTGATCACAAGTGGATTCCGGAACGAAATGTGTACGATACGATTTCGGCGGTAGTGGATGAGATTTTTGCAAACTATCTGTCCCGTCCGAATGTACGGCAGCCGATTCTGACGCAGTATTGTGATGGTACCAGGGTGAGCTGTCCCAACTGGATGACACAATGGGGGTCAAAGGAGCTGGGAGATCAGGGATATACTCCGATTGAGATTCTGCGTTATTTTTACGGAAGTGATATGTATATCAATACAGCGGAAGAAATTTCCGGAATCCCGTCTTCCTGGCCGGGATATACACTGGAAAATGGATCCAGCGGAGCAAAGGTACGTCAGCTTCAGGAACAGCTCAATGTGATCGCGGGGCGTATCCGGCGCTGCCAAAGATTCAGACAGACGGAGTGTATGGACCGGCAACTGCGGAGGCGGTCAGAAAGTTTCAGGAAATTTTTGGTCTGCCGCAGACAGGAACCGTGGATTACCGGACCTGGTATAAGATTTCACAAATTTATGTGGGAGTTTCCAGAATTGCAGAATTGAATTAAAGTGGATACAATGTGAAAAATTCTTGACAGAGGAAAAAGTCTTTTTTATAATCAACTGGTACTACCAGTTGGTTATAAGGGAGAATGAGAAAATGAAAATATTGAGACAATTTGTAATCATCCTGCTGATTTCTTTTTTAGGAGAACTGTTAAAAGCTGCGCTGCCATTGCCTGTTCCGGCAAGCGTGTGGGGCTTATCCTTATGCTGGCGGCATTGAAAACAGGGGTGCTCAAGCTGAGTCAGGTTTCTGATGCGGCAGTCTTTTTGATTGAGATCATGCCGGTCATGTTTATTCCTGCAGGAGTCGGTCTTTTGAATGCATGGGGAGTGCTGAAGCCCGTGTGGATCCCGATCAGTGTGATCACGGTCGTGACTACGGTTCTGGTAATGGCAGTGACTGCAAAAGTGACACAGACTGTCATACACAATAGTAAAAAGAAGAAAGAGAAAGCAGAACAGGAGACAGTAAGATGAAAGAGTTTTTAGTACATTCCGTATTTTTCGGTGCAGCAGTCAGTCTGATCGGTTACGAGGCAGGGCTGCTTTTAAAACGAAAGTTCAAGATGGCAATTTTTAATCCGCTTTTGATCGCCATTTTGTGTGTTATGGCGATTCTGACAGTAGGGGATATTTCCTATGATGATTACAATCAGGGTGCACAGTATTTGAGTTACCTGCTCACGCCGGCAACCGTTTGTCTGGCAGTTCCGTTATATCAGCAGTTAAATCTGCTGAAAAAGAATTTAAAAGCAGTAGCGGCGGGAATCTTATCCGGAGTTTTGACAAGTATACTCAGTGTTCTTGGCCTGTCTTATTTATTCGGACTTTCTCATGATATGTATGTGACACTGCTTCCGAAATCAATTACAACAGCAATCGGAATGGGAGTGTCGGAAGAACTAGGGGGAATTGTTACGATTACCGTTGCAGTGATCATCATTACCGGAGTACTGGGAAATATGATCGCAGACGTGGTGTACCGGGTATTTCGGATCAAAGAACCAGTAGCGAAGGGGCTGGCCCTGGGAACAGCATCCCATGCGATCGGAACAGCAAAAGCAATGGAGATGGGACCGGTAGAAGGCGCCATGAGCAGTCTGGCGATTGCGGTAGCCGGACTTTTGACCGTAATTTTCGCATCTGTTTTTGCAGGATGTTTATAAGGGAGGAAGAACAAATGAAGCGTATGATCATTACAATTGGAAGACAGTCCGGAAGCAGCGGAAGAAAAGTCGGGGAATTACTGGCAGAGAGACTTTCTCTTCCTCTTTATGGAAAGGCAGAACTTCAAAAGATTGCAGAAGGTACGGATGATTATGAAGAGGTGCAGGCATTTTATGAGGAAGAGCCGGTAAACAGTTTATTATATGCCATTGCTATGAGCCAGTTTGAACAGGAGGTCGGACGGATTCCGTTTCAAAGAATCCGGGAGCTGGCGTCGAAAGAGTCCTGCATTATAATAGGAAGATGCGCAGGCCATATTTTCAGAGAAGATCCGGAAGCAGTCCGTGTCTTTATCCATGCAGATCCCAAGATCCGTGTGCAGAGAATCATGGAGCGGGAAGGACTTTCCGAGACAAAGGCAAAGAAATTTCTGGAGGATACAGACAGCAGACGAGCTTCTTTCCATAAATATTATACAAAGCAGGAGTGGGGACTGGCACAGGATTACGAACTGTGTCTGGACCAGCGGCGTTTTGGGGATCGAAGGTACAGTTGAGGTATTGACAGAATATTTAAGATTCAGAGGTTTTTTAGGGAATGAATGAGAAAACATATGAGAGAGTGATCGAATATCTGAAACAGCAGATACAAGAAGGAAAACTTTCCTGCGGAAGCAAGATCCCATCTGAGCGGGAGCTGGCGGCAAGTCTGAATCTGGGACGAAATTCTGTCCGGGAGGCTCTTCGCACAATGGAACATACCGGAATGCTGGAGAGCAGACAGGGCAAAGGAAATTTTCTGGTGAATATGCCGCAGAAAAGTCTGGGAAATGTGTTTTCCATGATGCTGCTCACCGGACAGAGCAACTACAGGGAAGTCAGCCGAATCCGGCGAATCCTGGAGCAGGAGGCATTTGTACAGGCAGTGCGGTTGAAAAATCCGGAAGTTTTAAAGAGGCTGAAAGCAGAAATAAAAGAGATGCAGATACCGGAAAAGACGGCAGAACATGACCGAAGATTCCATCAGGAGCTGATCCGTGCAGGAGAGAATCAATTGCTTGTCGCAGTGATGGAATCTTTGTCCGGTCTTTGTGAAGAAGAAATCGCACATGTACAAAAGGAAGCAAAAAATGAAGGACTGGTGTCAGATCCATGAAGAAATCGTAAATGCCCTGGAAGAAGGAAATATGGAAAAAGGGCTGAAATGGATTCGCAGGCATTACGATAAAATTGATGACACTTTAATTTTCTAAAAACAGGTTGAAATATTCCCGGGTATGTAGTATAATCTTTACAATTTGAGAAAATTTACGAAGGGATAAGGTGAACAGATGAAGGCATTTCTGATTTTAGAAGATGGAACCGTGTTTACAGGAACAAGCATTGGTTCGACAAGAGATATGATTAGTGAAATCGTGTTTAATACCTCCATGACAGGATATTTAGAGGTGTTGACAGACCCTTCTTATGCGGGACAGGCAGTCGTAATGACGTATCCGTTGATTGGGAATTATGGAATCACACCGGACATGGAATCAAGAAAAGCATGGCCGGATGGTTATATTGTAAGAGAGCTGTCTCGTATGCCAAAGCAATTTCAGATGTGAAGGTACGATTCAGGACTTTTTGAAAGAGCAGGATATTCCTGGAATCGCAGGCGTGGACACACGTGCTCTGACAAAGATTTTACGGGAAAAAGGTACCATGAATGGTATGATTACTACAAATGAAAATTACAATCTGGAAGAGATTCTTCCAAAGCTGAAGGCCTACACAGTAGGTGATGTTGTTTCTAAAGTAACATGCAGCGAGAAATATGTTCTGGAAGGAACAGGAAAGAAAGTAGCACTGCTGGATTTAGGAGCAAAAAATAATATTGCCAAATCTTTAAATCAGCGTGGTTGCGAAGTGACTGTATACCCGGCCCACACAACTGCAGAAGAGATCATTTCATCGAATCCTGACGGAATCATGTTGTCAAACGGCCCTGGAGACCCGGCAGACTGCACCTCTATTATTGAAGAAATCAAAAAATTGTACAATACAGATATTCCGATCTTTGCAATTTGCCTTGGACATCAGCTCATGGCTCTTGCTACAGGTGCGACTACACACAAGTTAAAATACGGACATCGCGGTGGAAATCATCCGGTCAAAGACCTTCAGACAAATCGTGTATATATTTCTTCTCAGAATCACGGTTATGTGGTAGATGCAGAAAATGTAGATCCAAATGTGGCAGTGCCTGCATTTACGAATGTCAACGATGGAACAAACGAGGGACTTGCCTATGTCGGAAAGAACATCTTTACCGTACAGTTCCATCGGAAGCATGCCCGGGACCACAGGATTCCGGTTACCTGTTTGACAGATTCATTGAGATGATGGGAGGAGCGAAATAATGCCAAGAGACAGTCGTATTAAAAAAGTATTAGTAATTGGGTCCGGTCCTATCATTATCGGACAGGCAGCGGAGTTTGACTATGCAGGAACACAGGCATGCCGTTCTTTGAAGGAAGAAGGAATCGAAGTTGTTCTGTTGAACTCCAACCCGGCGACGATCATGACAGATAAAGATATCGCAGATAAAGTATATATTGAGCCATTGACAGTAGAAGTTGTGGAACAGCTGATTTTAAAAGAGCAGCCGGACAGCGTACTTCCGACACTGGGAGGACAGGCTGGTCTGAACCTGGCAATGGAACTGGAAGAGGCAGG
>ENA-OQAN01001045-OQAN01001045.1-human-gut-metagenome-genome-assembly--contig:-NODE-1045-length-12859-cov-2.789742_pt1 | contig 12859 bp, 17 predicted proteins | sample MGYA00242735_ERZ504527 | MGnify/ENA primary metagenome ERZ504527 (study PRJEB26092, sample SAMD00036230) | human gut metagenome | host: Homo sapiens | study: EMG produced TPA metagenomics assembly of...
TTCCCACCCCTTCATATCAGCTATTTGAGTAATAGTTCCCTTCGGTGAGTGGTCTAAAAATCAAATGTTTTCCGAACGATTTAACGCACGCCTAAAAAAATGTTTAGTCCAAATCGGGCATGGCATAATCGTCCGAATCGCACAGAAGATGTGCCCAGACCTTTGTGGAGAAATCTGCCATTTGCCGTGCGGCTACAGTTGATAGGCATGCCAACAGATCCACTCCTGCTTCACGCGACAAAACTTCCAACAGATGCCTGACTTCTTCCAAAGTCCTGCTCCACAGGGTGAGCACTTGCAGCCGGTCACGCTCGGAGCGGAATAGTGCTCCCAAAGTTTCGTATTCTGAAAAGCGTTTGGCCAAGGAGAGCATCTGATACATCATGAAACACAAGGTGGTGTCTGCAATCTGAGCATTGTAGCTCCGGCTCTGACATTTTCCCAGTCCAAGATATCCACGGCATTCCTTGAATATGACCTCTATGCCCCAGCGTCTTTCGTAAAGTTCAAAGGCTCTGACGAAGTTCATGGAGGTATCTGTAGTAAGCAACACTTTCCAATGGGTACTTCGCCCGTATTTGATGATGAAGATGCGTATGGGTTGTTCGCCCAGTTTTGCATGAAGTTGAATGTATTTACACTTGTACTTTCGGCAATAGCATGAAGCTGTGCGTTCATACCTTACAATCAGTTCATGGATGTTTTGGGGATGTTTGGACTTTCTTGTCTGATAACGCAACTTGGGGTTCATTTTGGTCAAACCAATATAGTGCACTGAACCGCTGCATAGCTCGCGAACAGCCTGTATGAGCGATTCGCATGTAAACCAACTGTCAGCAAGCACATACTTGAAGTTGATACCATGCCCCACGGCATGACAAAGCATGCGTCTGGCCATTTCAAGCTTGCTCTCATCACACTCCGCCTTGCGTGCATAGTCCGGATTTTTTGCGTTCCGCTTTTCCTTGAACTGCTCCTTCCGCTGTTTTAAGGTCAAGCCGTAATCCTTCTTCTTTCCTTTTTCACGATGAAGGGAGAAGTCTATGGGATAGCAGCTTTTCCCGTCAGAGAGAGCTAGTGTCAGGCATTTCATTCCATAAATGAAGCTGTGGGTGACATGGTCGAACACCTTGCTGACTCCTTCGATTCGAATGCCGCTCTTCTGAAAGGTTGTATCATCAAGGATGGCACAAGTGTCATGCTCGTCGGTATTCACCTGATGCTCCCGGAGAATGGCATGGAAGCGAAGGGTTATTTTGGTAAGAAGCATTCGCCAGTCGATGCGGGCGTTCAAAAGTGCGCGATACAGCGTGTTCTTTGACACGGCGCAAAGTCCATGAAAATGATTGGAAGTGGCACTTGCAATCGTCTTTCCCCACAGGCGCATGATGAGGAGCGAGATGAAGAGGGAGGTCAAGGTATAGCCTGAGCCTTCTCAAACTTTAGATTCCGAACGATTTTACCGATTCCCAATGCCTTCATGACGACTAAAAGTTGCTCTTGGGCTTGTTCTTTAACAGATAAAACCTTGGTAAGTTCGTTCAAATTACCTATTTTTGCATCTATAACAGTATTCTTATTTTTCATACGTAAATCAGTTGATTAAGCACCTCTAATTTACGAAGAAAATTTGAATTACTGTTACTTCCCACCCTCCTTATTGGGGGTGGGAAACTTTAGTAATTTTAAAGAATTGAAGTTGATAGATTCCTGCGTAGATGGTTGTTTTCCTATTTGGTCTTTAGAAGATTGTTTTGCGGATTTAGGTATAGACATAACTGTTACTACTGATGGCGCTCTTGATGAAGAAGATATTTTAGATGAGATGCGTAGGAGAGGATTAAGGCTTCCTAATGGTACATCTTATCGCATACAAAGGGATAAAAATTATTACTATGAATATTATACTGATTCAGAACAGTCAGATAAAAGACGTTTTTTTAAAGAAAAGAGAGGAGATGATGAAGATAGGATTATTGAAGTCAAAGAGTCAGATATAAAGCGAATAGGAGTAATTTATTATATGCTAAAAGATGCCTTGAAAGATAATCAAGAGTTATTGGTAAAGGTAGCAAATTATGTTCTTGGCAAAGATTATAATCCCAATTTAAGAGCTAATAATTCTGCTTATAAGTATATACATAATCCTGCATTGCTTATTAATAAAGCTGAAAAAGTAGAATATATAAAAAAACAACTGGTAAGATATAATATTGAAATTCCAGAAAGAACTTACAGACGGAAAGAAAAATTTAGAGAAGTTGGAATAATACTATTCTGTAATCTAATATTCAAAAACAACACTATATTGGATTAAATGAATATTATAAAATCACTTTTTAGACGACCACAAACTAATTAATTGAATATCAATTGTTTATAACAAATTCTTATATTCACTTCTGAGAAAAGTGAATATAAAAGAAAAGAGGTAATAAGAATACAACCTATTACCTCTTTTTGCTACTGTATGATTCTATTAGTATATATCTAAATCGAATACCAATGTACCATTGTCAATAGTTTGAACTTTTGAAACATAGTATGGAATATCTTCATCTTCTGTTTCCATTTTAAGATTTTCAAAACGTAATGTTATTGTTGAATCTGTTATGTCGGTTACAATTACGTTTCCGCTTACATATCTGAATGTATAATTGTATCTGTTGGCTCTTAAATTATATTCCGTTAAATCTTCTCCTACTTGGGGCATTGAGTTTGAAAGGAACTTTATATCAAAGCCATAATCAGGTCCTCCAGTTTCATCTTCTTTTCCTACCACATAACCAAAGAAACCAAAGGAGTAATTAAATTCTCCAACTTCATCTCTTGATGTAGAGCCATCACTACCATACTTAATGAAGTAAGATTTCATGTTTGGGTCAAGATTCCATAATTCCCCATTTACTGTAATAGAGTTTGTTCCATTACCGCCTTCATCATCATTTGAACAAGACGAAATACTAACTATTGCTAAAATGGCAAAGATAAAATAAATGTACTTCTTCATATTTTTATGTATTCTTTAGTGTATGAGTATTAGCTAACAATATTTTTCATGCCTGTATTCTTATCTGCCGTAACTTTATTCATCATCTAGTAACGCATCTATCGCTAAACTTTGAATAGATTTAGTGTACCTATGGATTTCAGGAACAAAGACATAAGGACATAGACGCTTGTTTATTAATGTTATAAATTCTTTTTTCAACGGTAAACATTCAAAACTTTTTAATGCTATATAATCTTTAGATTTCCTTTCTATAAAAGAATAACCATCATTACTATTAGCTTCTAAAGATAAAAATCTTAATTTGCCATTATCAAAGACAAATGCTCCCCAAATTATAGCATTACTTTCTGAATAATTGAACTCTAATAATAGGCAAGTTGAAAATATTACTTCTGTATTAAAGAATGGTTTTTCTTTATTCTGATAATAAGCATTTATTTTATCAGTTACCCTCTCTATATCGGTCAAGTTCTTATCTTTTAGAAATAATGGTAAATCTGTATTAATAAAATCAATATTATTCATTGTAACATTTTTCATCTAATGGTCCATTATAATGAGTCCATTTGATTTTTAATTTATTGCATACATCATTAAACTGTTTCTCTATTCCACGCTCTTTCATCTTTTTATAGGAATCATTTTCCATATATAAAAGATAAGAATCATCTTTATGTTCTTTGATTATATCCATAATAAACTCTACATCTTCTTTTGGCATAACTAAAGAAAGATTCTTGTGCAACTCATTCAAAATATCTCCGTAAAACATATAACATCATTAATATTTTAAAAAACGTAATATAAATGTTCGAATAATAATATTTATAATCGTGTGGTTAAAACATAAGCAAAGACACCCGACATAACATAGTGATACCATTTTAGAAAAGGAGGGTCATTTGATGGTAGAATAAATATAACAATTAATGATAATATATATGCAATAATCATTGCAATTGGGGCTGCATCCTCATGCTCTTGAAACACCCCTGCAAATATACATCCCCCTAGTTCCCATCCAAAAAACACGTATATAATAGCCAGCATTATGAGATAACCAAATAGACTATCCCAAGAAAAGCCATTATCAAAAAGGGTGTCGAGAAATCCTAAAATAAATGGGCATATAATTAATGCTGCTGTTGCTAATGCAGTTACAAAAATGCGCTCAAAAAAACTAGAGCCTCTATAAAAAACATCCTTTCTCTCTGGGTCAACAGGGTTTTCACTATAAAACTTCTTGCCGTAACGGTCTTCATGTTCATAATATTTCTTAGACATATTGATGAATTTAAATAGTTAAAAATAATCTGCTAGTACCTTTTAATAGCAAATAGAATTGTGACTGCTATTTACTAGCAAAAGTGTAACCAATGTCGTAACATTTACAATCTCTTCAGGATGAAGTCTCACTTTAATTGTATCATAGAATAAAAAGGACGTTTAGACTCTTAACGCATAAAAAATTAGAAAATATGAACATAAAAAGAAAGTGTGAGTCCATTAGTTCTCTTCCCATTGATTGGCTCTGGACTGCCTACGCTAAAGAAAAGAAAAAACGGCTCACACCTTTGGCTTAATATGTATTAGAGTACATATATGACGACCAAAGGAGAACGCTTTTCAATATCCCATTAGCGTATGAATTGTCCAGATTCATCAATGTGGAATAAAGCTAAACGCTTCCTAAATTATGTCTGTTGCCTTTTGACAACGCCACAAATATAGAAATAATTTAGCTATAACGTTCTATGTGAGCCGTAATATTTTTGCAAATATACTTTTTAATATCAAAAACTTAGCATATCATAAGTTTCTAAAAGTTCTTCTGTTCTTAACCCTAAATACCGTCTTGTCGTCATAACATCGGCATGGTTGAACAACTCTGAGAGTTTGATTAAAGCCATTTCACTATTACTGCCAGCGGCCTCAACAACTTTGCGGCCAAAAGTTTTCCTGAGCGAATGTGTTGAAAAATGCTCTACTTTGAGTTTATACTTCTTTTTTATCTCTTTAAATAGTACATTGATTCTTTGTGTTGAATATACGGTTTTCTTTCTGCTGATAAAGCATTTTTCATGCTTATCTGTAATCTTTAATGCCGTATAGCAATCATGGATATGTTTCTGAAAATCCTCGTTTATCCTTATTTCCCTGCGTTTTCCAGTCTTTTTTTTCTATGAGAGTAAACTTTGTATCATCTAAAATCATTGTCCAATCTAAGCGAAGCAAATCGCTTATACGAAGTCCAAAGAAACAACCACAACCAATTAACAGACTTAATCGGTATTCTCCATCCCTATAAAGTTTTCTCACTAAAGATAACATTGAATCCCATTCTATGTAATCACTCGTAACATTGCTATTTTTAATGCTCATATTTGATTTGTTTTAATTATCCGATGCAAAGATATGACATATATTTAATACCTGCAACAAAATCATAGTTAATACCAGTTAATTTTATTACATATATTGCATAAATGTAATATTACAAGTAATTTTGTTGTATTATAAACTACTTGATTATGTTTGAAGAAAAGCAAGAACGTACAGTCATTCATTTAGAAATAGATAATAATCATTATTATTATGGCTCTATTGCCAAACTCTGTGAGGATAATCCTAAAGAGGTTATTGGTATAGGTTATGCTGCTCTCCGTAACTATGGACTGTCTGAGACAAAACCATATCAAAACTCAAAATGTATTATTAGAAAAGGGATATTACATACTAAAGCTGGACTTCGTGGAAGAAATCTATGGTTAATAATTAATGGCATAAAAGATACTCTATTAAATTGTAACTTTTTCTCTTTTTTGGGTCTTGTACCCTTATTATTCGATTGACGGAAATAAGATAAAGTTTTAGTAACCATTCATCAGATAATATCTGTTGATTATAGTAAAAAGTAATCTATGTTTGTTCCTATTTTCTTTAGATTTTCTTTTAATACTTCATTTTTCAATATAATTTCCGCTCTGTATATTTGTTCACATTGAATATTGTCTTGAATGTATGTTTTATATGGGCTTTGTTCTTGTATTTCTTTTGATTTGTCATATATCCTTAATCTCATATTTTTCTTGTTATTCCTGATTTCTATGCTTATGTTCTGTGAAATATTTTTTTCTACTTCCTTTGCTAAAGAAAATAACACTATTAACAAGTTCTTCCATGTTTTTATAAGCCTTTTTGAAGATGACTGGAACAAGTTTTTTCATTTTGATACACATTATTCATGAAATGTGAATACAAATCATAATCAGTGTCTAATGCTATTTCTATTTGAGAAAGAAACTGAAAATATAATCCAAGTTCATGTTCTATATTGTATATATAATGCAGCTTGCTTTCATAAAAGATGTTGTTTTCTATTGCCATAAATATATATTGCTTATATGGAGTATTATTTCCGAAATAGATACTTGCAAATGGTTCTATAACACCTTCACGCCTTATATAAATCATGTATTCATAGGAATATGTAGGATGTTTGCGTTTTGTCGCTGGAAGTAGTATTAGATTGTCTGATATTTCAACATATTGTCTATTCAGTAATCTTTCATCCAATACTTCACTTAGCTCATATCCTAAAATTAATTTATCAATATGTATAGCAAATCTGTGAGTAGTTGGTAAAGTCAAAAGTACAGAAATATCTTTTACTTCTTCTTTTATTTCAATATAATCTTTATGGTCAAAAGACGGCTGAATAACATTGCTTTCAGTTGAAGTACTGTCAAGACTATCATTACTTCTACTTATATTAAAGTAATGGCTTGTAATTTTCTTAATTGCATTTCTTGCTTTGATGAAAATCTTCTTTAGTGTTTTCATAGATATTGTTATATTATTTTTATTATTGGTCTATGTTGCTTTGAGAGGATTATTGGTTAATATACCTAATAATACAATACAACTTAATAAAGTTCTGATAATCAGATTATATATTATCATTCAAATAATCATTCTTATCATTAATATCCTTGTTTGCGGATAAACAAAATAAGGATGTGTTGATTTTTTATAAATTATTGTTATTCAGCTATTTATACAAAACAAAGTCGGCTTTTATTATTTGCTTAATAACCTCTTGAAACATTTGTATAACAGTTTTATATGCTACATTATAAAATAAGGATGAGATAAAAACAAGTTTTAAGGAGAAATTTTTTAGAATTTTTTTTGTGTGTAACTGTTTTCCATATAAGGGTAGGTATAGATAGAGAAGGAGGGTAGGTAGGAGTTACATAGCCTACCTATCCCATCAATTTATAGACTTGCAATAATTTTGGTTATATCGGGGTTTGCCTGAATAAAGTCTATGATAGCTAAGAAACCATTCCAAAGGTTCAATATTTCATCTTTTAAGGGTACAAGATATTACATTAAAGCCCCTGTAAATAACTATTTTACAAGGGCTTTTCTCGTTTTTTCATGACCTAGCAAATCTGAATCTGCGTTAATCATGTCCAGATTATAATAAGGTATGGTTCTTCTGACTGTTCTTCCGGACCATTTATAAAACAGCTGCTACAATCTATAAAATCCGTTCTTTTTTTTGCTGCTTTATACTATTTTTTATAACTTGCCTTTGTTTTCAGTCAGGTTGACCAGGCTCTTGCTCATGCTTCTGCCTCTTCAATCAACTGCAGATTATCAAACAAATAACCATAAAACAAATCTTAACTATTATGCGCAAAACACTATTTTTATGTTTGATTGCCTTTTGGGCCTTTTTCAACAATTGCTGCCGAAAATTTTAAGACTATAAAAGGAGATGGGAATATCGTTACCAAAGAAATCCCAATATCCGAATATACCCAACTGAAAATAGGAGGCAACATTGAAAAATCTGTTTTCAATTATTCACAAAAAGAAAGCCACCCCTCTGTACAACTGACAATTGACAGCAACTTACTTCCTTATTTAAAAATACAAGTAGAAAATGGCTGTCTCATTATAAATACTCGAAATAATGAGCGTTTACTGCCAACTCGTCTGATTATAAACAGCCAATCCGTCGAATTGAATAAAGCACAAATTGATGGTACTTATCGCTTTATCTTCCAAACAGGACTAAATGCAAAAAGTCTTGAACTGACAGCAGGAGGAGCAACAGATGTACGCAGTAAACAAGCCATAGAAGTTGAAGAGAATTGTAAAATACAGGTTTCTGGTGTAGGAAAACTGAATGTGGATGATTTACACTGTTCCGATCTGAGCGCTGAGGTCAAGGATTGCGGAGAATTATTCTTGAAGGGGGAAGCAAAATCAGGGGAATATAAGGTTGTGGATGCAGGAAAAATCAACGCATACGAAATTGTTATGGAAGAACTTGATTGCCATATTGATGACTCCGGAGAAGCAAAAGCCCATGTAACCGAAAGGCTGAAAGGAGAGATATCAGCAACAGGAGTACTCCAATATAAAGGCTTCCCAAGATCTGATGTCCAATGCAAAGAAATAGGAAAAGCAAAGAGAATTAAATGATGCAAATGAAAAAGCTATGGAAAGTTTTATACTACGCCTTAGATATTTATTTATATATTTATTCCTTCTTTGCAGATTATCTGTTTTTGCAGACAACTATTTATTGAATGGGAAGATAGTAGATTCCAATGGAAATGCCGTTGAAGCTGCTTACATAGAAGTACAAAAAGACAGCATTCATGTAATTGGTTATGGGTTAAGCGATACATTGGGCTATTTTACCATTGAAGTCCCATTAAATCAGTCTTACCAGATTAATATTAGTCATGTTGCTTTTCATCCTATCCGTGAAAATATTGTTCCGACTAATAAAGAACATCTCTTTATAATGAAAGAACGTATGGAAAGCATTGATGAAGTAGTTATTACTGCTTATAAAAAGGGGATGAAAATAAATACCGAGGGGAATATCGTGTTTTCTCCGAGAACTTTAGGGAATACCATAACTTATAATCTCACACGACTTTTGCAAACGTTACCAAGCATACAGGTTTCATCAGGAGGTATTTCCTTAAACGGACGGCCAACAGCATTACTTATAAATGGACATAAGAGAACTCTTAACGGGAAAAGTATTGAGGCTTTCTTACAATCAATTCCAACTGATAAGATAAAAGAAATTATTGTTACTCCTGTTTCATCTGCCAGTAATCTGGCTTCAGAGAATGGAAGTATAAATATTATTTTGGAGAAAGGAGAAGATTTAATTGCTACTCAGATCAGTAGCGAACTTAATATGCGTAAAGGTGGTGTATATGGGAATGGAAATGCTTTTTTAATGTATAACAAAAACAATTTCTATATGGATCTATCTTTGGGTTATTATAATATATATGATCGCAAAACTACCAGAGAAGAATCTGTATACGCCAATTCTTCAGCATCGTCTTTGTTTGATTATAATACAGATTCTAGAGAAAATGACTACTTAGGCAGCCTTAATCTGGAATGGAAAACCAAGCAAGGCCATAAGTTTTTTGGAGCTGCAACCGGTTTCTATGATAATGGCAGAAGTAATGCTAAAAATGCCATGATATTCCATATAGATGAACAACAAAGAGAGCATACACAAGGCATAGCTACTCAAAATTATGATGATGATTTATATACAGTAGAAATGGAATTTACATCTAATGATACACTTCGCCACCAACATACAATTGGCTATGGGGTTATATGGGGTAAAGCACATAACAACGGTATCAATAACGAAGCAACAGACGACTACGGAGATATTTCTGAATTGCAACACAATACAATTAATCGGCATTACGGCAGTCAACATCAAATGAAATATAATTATAAACTTTTGATCAATACCTCATCAACTTTAAAAGCCGGTTCGCATTTTTCTATCGGTAACATAAATCCCAAAAGTCAATTTATAGAAAAAGAAATAATGAATGAAGATTTCTTATATTCAGATCAATACAGAATGCATGAAAATGTGTATGGAGGATTTGTGGAATATGATTATAAGAATAAAAATATCTTTATGTCAGTAGGATTACGATTAGAATATACTGACTTCTCTACAATATCGAGAATGAACAGTCAAGAGTATATTTATAATCGTATGGATTATTTCCCGTTCTTCTCTATTAAACATAAATTCAGCTCAGTAGCAGATATTTCCCTACGGTTAGCTTCAGGCATTGAACGGCCACATTTTTTGGACTATGTTCCCAATTATAGGTATATTTCTAAATATGCTTATTCTATTGGAAATCCGAATCTTAAACCATCCAGATTTTATTCCGCTACAGTAGGAGGGTTGCTGTTTGACTTCTTATATCTCGAATTGACCTATTTACATACGAAAGATATTATTAGTCCTATAAGCAAAAATGAACCAAATTCATTCGAGGAAGTAACCACCCCCCTAAACTCGTCAGATGAAAATAGGTTTGTTTTTCAAATGAGTTGTCCATATGTTTTATTGAACAACAAGTTATCCGGATATTTGGGCACATGGCTTGGATATGCCAAATATACAAATCTTAAAATAGATTTAGGCGAATTCTATAATATGGATTTAAAAGGCTTTTATTTGACAAACCAGACACAATATGAAGTATTGGATAATCTGAACATAGGTTATGATCTATATTACCAGCCTAAACTATATTTACAACAAGCTATTGGAGATCCTTATTTTAAATTGGGTTTTGATGTCTCATATAGAATTAAAAGATTTGACATTGGCTTTAACGTTTCTAACATTTTGAACAGAATGAATAAAGGTGTGGATCTAAACGACCAGGCATATACAAGATATACAATCAATAAGAATCAGCCGATTTATTCATTGACAGTAAAATATAATTTGGGCAATACGAATAAGAGGAAATATCATGAAATCATTGATTCGTCGAGATTTAAATAAACTATTGTAGAATCAGAGATATTCAGTAACCTCAATTATCAATATAGATAGATTATCACATTTGTCCTGCCTGCAGAAAACTGCAGGCAGGACAAAGTTCTCACCACTTGTTAATAATAGAAGCCCGATATGTAATCGTATCAGCCCCGATAGTCAGCTCAATACGATAATTCTGTCCGACAGACAAATACGAAATCAAATCATAAAAATCAATCGTTTCCGTCAGATTCTCTCCGTTACGGGTGTAGTTAATAGCCAATTTAATTTTCATACAATCCTGAGGAATCAGCAGCATCTTATCAAAAAGGCTTAATTGACTGACAGGCTTCAGCACTCGTTCTATCTTCTTTTGGAAAGGAGTATCGGCCTTACCGACAACAGCAGCAGGTTTCCACGAGGATTCGCCTGAATCCTGTTCCAGAGTGCCTTTAACCGCTATGTCATAAAAAGACGCATCATGAATCGTAGCAGTAACTCCCTGATCAGTTTTAACGATTATCTGTAACTGGGCAAGCTCATGCCTAAACTCCAGCCCGACTTTCTCCGGCTTTTCTTCTGCTTCATATCTTGCCCACCCAACCAGAGCGGTCATCAGATCCACGGCTTCATCACCAGTTCTGGAGCAGTCAAAGTCAGCAACAGAAATAACTCCATCAGCCGTTACACTGACTCTCGTTCCGCTCCCTTCCAATGGATACACCGGAGACACAGCATAGAACCTGTGAATTTTCTCCATTGTCCAGTAGCGTCGTCCTCCTTCATAAGCAGGTACCATCTGTCACCTTATCGCCCTCGAATATGGGAACAGGAGAATCCTCAGTAAGATACCATCCCCATAACCGGAAATCACCCATTCCTTGTGCATCGCTCACTGTACCATATATATCCGTCAGCGAAGCCTGAAAAGCAATGGGGTATTCAATCACCTCAAGATCTGCTTCCACATTGGAAGTACAAGCAACCAAACAAGCCGACAGCCAAGCTATCGCCATCAGCCTAACCTTAAGATAAACAGCCTTCATAATCTCTATAATTTATAACAATCAGACTAAAGTTCTGGCTAATATACCCCATGCGGATAAACACATATGGAGTTGCTAAATATACAAATAAAATCCGAATAAACCATGACAAAACGACAATCTTCCGGCATTGAGCGGACGATCAATCCCAATCGAGCAGACGATCGGCCGGAATCGACCGGAGAATCTTACGGTATCGAGCAGACAATTCTACCGTATCGTGCTGGTGGAACTTTTGTTTTCTCCTGGTGAAACTTTTGTTTTCTCCTAGTGGAACTTTTATTTTCTGCTGGTGAAACTCTTGTTTCGTCTTGATGAAACTCTTGTTTCGGACTGACGAAACACCCGCATCTTGCAGAAGTTCCCGGTCAAAACTGGTGAAACAGTTGAGACAAGTATAGGCAAAAAGTAGTATCTTTGTCAGGCAGAAGTTTGAGGTTGAAATAGAAAAAAAATCCTGAAACTATTATTAATCTATAAATCTATATGACATGTTTGAAAAACTGAAAGTATTAGCTTTGGGGATTTGCGCATTGGCATGCTTACCCATTCAGGCGCAGAATAAACAATTTTTTCATAAATTATTATTCAGGAAACAAAACCGGGGTATCTCAGAAATTTGATCTGCAGGATGGAATAATAAATGATCTGCGCTCCCAAAAATGGCAAATCAATGTGGATAGTACGATAGTGAACAAACAACAAGGGATAATCGACTATGTAGTAGAATGCACACTGCTCAGTGAAGCTGCAAACCAGGTTTCTCTAGGAGTAAATTTTAAATTTAAAGACTGGTCTGACCGTAAATTTTGTGCTGGTACCTTCTATTGTGTACAACGGAAACCGGTTGATAAGAAAGTGATGAATTATCCTCCATACTGGTATGATAAGAATGAGTGGCGCTTGATATGCCTACCACAACAACTTTGGTTCCGAGCC
>ENA-OQAN01001046-OQAN01001046.1-human-gut-metagenome-genome-assembly--contig:-NODE-1046-length-12847-cov-1.965094_pt1 | contig 12847 bp, 16 predicted proteins | sample MGYA00242735_ERZ504527 | MGnify/ENA primary metagenome ERZ504527 (study PRJEB26092, sample SAMD00036230) | human gut metagenome | host: Homo sapiens | study: EMG produced TPA metagenomics assembly of...
AATCATCACCGTTATGGGCATGCAGATCGCATTGATGCTCGCCGGCGCGGTGCTTACCGAAACCACCTTCGAATGGAAGGGACTCGGATTCATGTTGTCCCAATATCTGAAAGCGCGTGACTTCGTAGCTGTGCAGGGCATTGTGATTCTGATCGCCATCATCGTGGCCGTCGTCAACTTCATCGTTGACGTTATCGCCGCGTTGGTGGATCCGAGAGTGAGGTACTGACATGACTGCATCAGCAAATAACGTCACCGTCCCGGGTGACACTCGTCTGAACGATCTCAAAGTCAACAGGAAAGCTCCGTTCTGGGCCAAGATTCCGATCATCAAGGAGCTTCGCGTAGCGGTCGGCTGGCAGAAAGGCATGCTGATTACCGGCCTGTTGCTCACGGCGTTCTTCCTGCTCGTGGCCTTGTTCGCGCCCGTAATTGCACCGTACGGCTATGCGCAGCTCAAAGATGCCAATGGAGTTTCATTCCCGGCCCAGGCAGCACCCTCATCCGAGCATATTTGGGGTACCACCGCAGGTGGTTATGACGTGTTCAGCCGTGTGATTTGGGGCTCTCGTACCGCGGTCATTGCGATTGTGATCGCTGTGCTGCTTTCTATTTTCGCGGGTGTATTGCTCGGTTTGGTTTCCGGATATTTCGGTGGTTGGGTGGATCGTGTGCTTGTCATGATCGCCGACGCATCTACTCTTTCCCCCTCGCTGCTGCTTGCGATTCTGATGGCCATTATGATTTCCGGCGGTCAGTCTGGTCTGTGGAGTGGCATTCTCGCTTCGGGTATCTCCATCACCGTGGTCTATATTCCGCAGTATTTCCGTACCATTCGATCCGAGGTCATTCGAATCAAGGAATCCGCTTACGTTGATTCCGCTCGCGTGGTGGGCGCGTCGACATGGCGCATCATGACCAAGCACCTTCTTAAGAACTCCACCAGAACGTTACCGGTTATTCTGACGTTGAACTCGTCCGAAGCGATTCTGACTCTTGCGGGATTGGGCTTCCTCGGATTCGGCATCGAACCTACCGCAGCCGCTGAATGGGGTTACGATCTGAATCGTTCCGTGTCGGATGTAACCGCGGGCATTTGGTGGACCGCAGTGTTCCCAGGTATCGCCATCGTATTGATTGTTCTGGGTATCACCTTGGTGGGCGAATCCCTCAATGACCTTGCCGACCCGCGTCTGCGTGCACGCAAATCCGCTGGTGAGGTGGTTGGATCCATCGAAGATACTTCGGTTGATCCCAGCCAGAAGCCGGGCGTTCGCAACGAGGTGATAGCCGAGCTCGCGGCCGCCAAGAATCCAATGGGAGCCAGCGATCAGCCAGTGACCGTTACGGATCGCGACCCGTCATTTACCGCCTCCGAATGGGGCTCCAAGGAAGAAGAGTGACGCAATGAGTGACGAACAAACCAATCTTGCGCAAGTCAAGGATCTGAGCGTTTCCTTCATGACCGACGCAGGATCCATCAAAGCCATCGACAAGATTAGCTTCACCATCCCACGCAAAACCGTGGTGGGTGTGGTTGGCGAATCAGGTTCCGGAAAATCCGTGACCGCACGTTCGATTATCAAGCTGTTGCCGGAGACGGCAACCACTTCCGGCATGATTTATCTGTCGAACCGTGAAGGCAATGAGCAGCTTGACGTACTGTCTCTTTCCGGAGAAGATCTGCGCCGTATGCGAGGATCAGAAGCGGCCATGGTGTTCCAGGAACCTAATTCGGTACTTAATCCGGTGTATACCATCGGATGGCAAATCGAAGAGGGACTTCGCGCTCACGGCATGAAAGACAAGAAGGAGCTTCGTGCCAAGTCCGTGGATATCCTCAAAAAAGTAGGCATTCCTGATGCCGAAACTCGAATTGACTACTATCCGCATCAGTTCTCGGGCGGCCAAAAACAACGTATCGTCATCGCCATGGCGTTGGTGCTCAATCCAGGTCTGATTCTGGCTGACGAACCGACTACCGCACTCGACGTGACCGTGCAGGCAGAAATTCTTGACTTGTTGCGTCTTGCCCGCGACGAATTCGGCGCTTCCGTGCTGATTATCACCCATAATATGGGTGTGATCGCCGATATCGCCGATGAAGTGGTGGTCATGTATCGAGGTCATGTGGTCGAGCAGGGAAGCGTCGAACAGATCTTCTACTCGCCGAAAGACGATTACACCAAGCGGTTGCTCGCGGCCGTGCCGCGTATCGGGCAGAAACTGGTCGTTCGTGATGAGCAGGGCAAGGTGATTGAACGCAGCAAGGATTGGCATGACCAACCCATTGCCGTCGAGGCAGGGGACTGACTATCACCTATCCTGGGCATTTGACGCAGCCTGATTTCAAGGCGGTCAATGGTATTGATTTCACTATTCACCGTTCCGAAGTGCTGGGATTGGTCGGCGAATCCGGTTCCGGCAAATCCACTACCGGTCGTGCCATCGCTGGTTTGCAGAAAGTGTCCGGCGGCTCCCTGAACGTGTTGGGTGTGGAAATGAACGGTGTCAAGGAACGTCAATTCAAACCCAAGCGTGCTGATATTGGTTTTGTGTTCCAAGATCCGGGTAGTTCATTCAATCCGCTGATGACCATCGCGGAGAATGTGGCAGAACCGCTGATCGTGCATAAAAAGTACTCGTCTGTGTCGGAAGCGAGCGACTATGTGGGAGATCTGCTCGAATGGTGCAGTTGCCGCGTGCATATATGAACCGATTCCCCGCATGAGCTTTCCGGGCGGTCAGCGTCAGCGTGCCTCCTTGGCACGAGCGCTGGCGCTTAAGCCGAGCCTGCTGATCGCCGACGAGCCGACTTCTGCATTGGATGTGTCGGTACAGGCGAAGGTGTTGGAGCTGTTCAAGAAACTGCAGGCGGAAATAGGTTTCGCATGCTTGTTCATCACCCATGATCTTGCCGTGGTCGATATGCTGGCCGATCGCATTATGGTGATGCATAAGGGCGAGATTGTGGAACATGGTGATGCCGATCAGGTTATGAATAACCCGCAGAATCCCTACACGCAGAAGTTGTTGGCATCGCTGCCGGTGCCTGATCCGCGTGAACAGCGAAAACATCGCGCCCAGCTGCACGAGTTGCTCGCCAAAGGAATTTGATTCCGAAGTGAGTTTCGTGGCTTCCTGACATACACAAGAGCTGGTGTGACGGTTCATGATCGTCACACCAGCTCCTAGTTTATATATTCAATTGTGACTGTATTCAGCGAATCGCACCGTTGAAGGAGAATTGCGCGTGTGCGTCGCCGTTCGCCTTGTTCTTGAGGTACTCACGCACGTAGCCCATGCGTTCCACTGTGGTGTCGGCCAGGGGCTGAGGCAGGTCATTAGGGGAGAACCAACCACGTTGAGGCTTTCCTCGTCACCTACGAACGGTTCGGCATTACCATTCGGATCGGGCTTGCACACGAACAGGTGATCCATATACATGGTGTTGTCGCCGTTCGCATACGTAAGCACCTTGCGGGAAGACTTCACCGACACCAAATCGGTGACGATAACATCCACGCCAGTCTCTTCCTTGACCTCACGCGCCACCGTGTCGGCAGGTTCCTCGCTAGCTCATTAATGCCATACACCATGGCCCACTCGCCGGTATCGGAACGCCTGCCAAGCAGCACACGACCTTGCTCGTCTTCAACATAGCCGGAGACGCCCATCAGCCACAGGAGATCGTGACCGACTTTCTTGCGTAACTCGAGAATGAATTCAGGCGTTGGCATATCAGGCCTTTGCACCTTCGGCAGCCATGCTGGCCATCCACTCTTCGACCTCATCGATCTGCTTTGGAATGCCGGCGGAAATCCATTCCGGACCATCCTCAGTCATCAGTACATCATCCTCAACGCGAATGCCGATGCCGCGATACTCCGGCGGAATCAACAGATCATCCTCACGGAAATACAGACCCGGCTCAATCGTGAAAATCATGCCAGGACGAATCGCAGCACCCTGATACGACTCATAACGTGCCTGAGCGCAATCATGCACATCCAAACCAAGATGATGGGCCACACCACAGGCGAGCCAACGGCGATGCTGCTGTCCTTCCGGAGAAAGCGACTCCTCGACATCGACCGGAAGAATGCCCCAATCATGCAGACGCTCGGCGATCACACGCATGCACGCATGATGAATGTCGGAATACGTGGCACCCGGCTTGGCAGCTTCAAAACCAGCCTGCTGGGAGTCCAAAACCGCCTGATACAGCTTTTTCTGGAAATCAGTGAACTTCCCGTTGGTCGGGAACGTGCGCGTGATATCGGCCGTATACAAGCTATTGACTTCCACACCGGCATCAATCAGCAGCAGATCGCCGGACTCCACGGTACCGGTGTTACGCATCCAATGCAGAATCGGCGCATGAGCGCCGGAAGCGATGATCGTATCGTAGCCGACCTCATTGCCTTCCTCACGGGAAATGGCATTGAACGCGCCTTCCAGCATACGTTCCGAACGAGGCTTGTCGAGCGACGACGGCAGCTTGCGCAGAATATTGTCGAAACCATGCTTGGTTGCGGCAACGGCCTTGCGCATTTCACGAATCTCATATTCGTCCTTGCACATGCGAGCCTCGGCGGCAAACTCATGAAGCTTGTCATCGGCATGCGTATTGCCATCCGGATCGGCGAAACCGTTCGCCTCGCGAATATCCTCCACCATTTCGGTGATCTGCGGATCAGCCTCGCGAATCACACGCACACGCACGGCACCAGCTTCAGAACCGACATCCTTGCTCAGTGCGTCAGCCAACTGCGCAATGTCATTGGTCTCAATACCGGTCATTGCAGTCATCTCCTGCAAGCCGGCACGAGGTCCAACCCAATATTCGCCATAATGGGCATTCATGAAAAAGTCCTGCGTGTAATGGTTCGCACGCGGAGCCACAAACAATTCCGGCACATGCGTCTTGCCGGCCGCAGCCTCCGGAGAATCGGGATCAACCGGATTCAACACCAGCACGGCACCGGCTTCGTAGTCTTCACCCAAACCGGTGTAATACGAAAACGTCGTATCCGGACGGAACGCATAATCGCAGTCGTTGTTGCGCGCCTTCGGCTGACCGGCCGGGATCACAATACGCTCTCCGGGAAAAGCCTTACCCAGCGTGTCAAGACGAGCCTGAATGTAATGGGAAGATTCCAACGGTTCAATAGCCGGCTCATTATCATCCCAACCGGTGGTCATGAACTCCGTGAACGCCTCGGAACGCGGGCGCAGCGAACGATTGTTCACACGGTCGCTCATCGCCTGATCAGGGCCGGGAGCGCTGGACTGCTCCATGGCTTCATACTCCTTGTCTTTATCGGTAATGACTTCGTTCATCACATCTCCTGAATATGGTTGTCCATGCTTACGCAATTACCGCAAACCATCCTATAACTTTTGCGCCGCGCAACGTTCATGCAAGCACATAGAATAAGGGAGATTGAGTGAGCAATCCCAAGGTAGGGGAGGAATCCGAAAGAATATGTCATTCGAACATCCGAATCGCAACAATGAAAGCATGATCGACGTCGAACGCGACATCATGAGCCGCCCATCAGAGCGCAATACCACCAATCTTGACCTGCAACGCATGAAGATGATCCTCGACATCATGGGACATCCCGAGCAGTCGTTCCGTGTGATTCACATCACCGGAACCAACGGCAAAGGATCTACCGCGCGCATGGCCGAGGCGATCTGCCGTGCCTACGGCATGCGAACCGGTTTATACACGTCACCGCATCTTGAACATGTCAACGAGCGCATCGCCATCGACGGCCAGCAGCTTTCCGACGACGATTTCGTTGATACCTGGGATCAAATCAAAGACCTTGTAGCCATGGTCGACATGAAGATGGAAGAACTCGACAAGCCAAAAATGAGCTTCTTCGAAGTGCTCACCGCCATGGCCATCTGGAAGTTCGCCGACGCTCCGGTCGATGTGGCCATCGTGGAGGTCGGTATGGGCGGCCGCTGGGATGCCACCAACGTGCTCGATGCCGATGCGGCCATTATCGGACCGATCGACATGGATCATATGGCATGGCTTGGCAATACCGTGGAACAGATCGCATCCGAAAAAGTCGGCATTATCAAGCCGGGCTGCACCGCGGTCATCGGGCGTCAACCGCATGAAGAGGCCGTCATGCCGATTATCGAGGAAGCGGCGAGGCAGAACCATGCCAATCTGGTGAGGGATGGCATCGAAGCGGAAGTTGTGACCCGCATTCCGGCAGTCGGCGGTCAGGTTGCGACCCTGCGTACGCCGAATGGCACGTACGCGGAAGTGCCGATCGCCAAATTCGGCGAGCATCAGGCCCATAACGCGCTCGCGGCCTTGTGCGCGGCGGAAGTGGTGATTCCCGTCAACGGTGCGCTTGACGGTGATCTTGTGGCTGAGGCGTTGAGCACGGTGAGGATTCCAGGCCGCATCGAGCAGATTCGTACATCGCCAACGATCATTCTGGATGGCGGGCATAATGTGAATGCGGCAGAATCGTTGCGTGCCGCGATTGAGGAAAATTACGATTTCCAGCAACTCGTCGGCGTGATCGCCATGATGGGAGACAAGCAGGTCGAAGAGTATTTGGGCGTGCTCGAACCATTGCTGAGCCATGTGGTTGTCACTGAAAACTCGTGGCGTGATCGTGTGATGCCCGCGGAAGACCTGAAAACGGTTGCTGAACGCGTGTTTGGTGCGGAAAGGGTTACGTGTGTTCCTGAACTGCCGGATGCCATTCAGGAGGCTGTTAATATGGTTGACGCCGATGATGAGCTTGGTGTTGGCTATGGTCACGGTGTGCTGATTTGCGGTAGCTTCACTACGGCTGGCGATGCGCGTCTCATGCTGGAAGAGAAGGTCAATCCCGATTTGAAGAAGCCGAAGTCGGAACGTGTCTTCCAGGAGGCTGTTGAGCCGGAACCGCGTAAGGATCAGGACGAGGCGGATCTCGATTTCGAATCCGACGCCAATCCTGATTTCGATATCAACGATTTCGGCAGTGTCGGTCCGGATCTTGCTGAAGATGAAGATGAAGATGAAGATGCTGATGCTCCCGAAGTTGAGCATGCGGATGCTGCATCTTCTGAAGATATGCGGTAATCGCATATATGCATGGCGATGATGGATCGTCGGTTGTTGCTGACGATCCATCGATCCAACGATCTGTGATGCAATGCAAAGGAGGATGCGGCGATATCGATTCGCTGCATCCTCCTTCGTACGATATTTCGCGCTATCCGTCGTGAGGCGTGATTATTACTTGCGCAGTTTGCGACGCAGCGACTGCAGCAGCGTGAGCGAACGATAGAATGCCTTCTTGATCGGTACGTCGCGACCCGCAGAAACCTGTACGATATTCTCGGAGAATTTCGTCTTGAATCCGTTCAGACTCTTCAATGAAGGCGCGAAATCGTTGCCGATGCCCATCAAATCAAGCACTGTGCAGCCCTGCTCTCCAAGCGTGCAGCATACAACGTAAATCAGTTTGTCGGGAACATGCTGGCGCATGATTTCCGTACGCATGCAGGCATAGTAATAGACCGCGTGATCGCCGTTGATGGTGACGATGGACCATGCCACGACCTTGCCGTCGATACGTGCCGCGAATACGCGCGCATGATCAGGACCAAGATTGCTGATCATATCGACATAGTCGCTCATCGGAGCGGGGGAGAATCCGTCACGGTTGGCGGTGTCAACCATGACCTCGTAGTATTCGGAAAAATCAGCCATCGCCTGCGCGGTCTCATCGGCGCAAACGGCGGGGCTCTCCCTCAACGCCTTACGCACGTCGCGGCGGCCACGCTTCTTCATACGTGTAAGAATCGCCTCATCGCCACCGGTGATGTCCACATACACGGTCTCGTTGTAAGGAACGGTGGAAAGCACCGGGAACGAGCCCTCGAAATTCCACAAGTCGATACGCAGGAACACAACGTTTTTATCGCGTTTGCGTACGTCCTCAACAAGCAGGTCACGAACCTGTGCTTCCAGCTGCGCGGAAGCTTGTCAAGCCAAGCAGGACCATGAACGGACCTCAAATAGTGGTAGCCATGGGTTTCGTAATCGATGAGTGCGATGAACGCGATTGGAGCGCCGTCCTGCTTCACCACATACACACCCCACGGCGTACGTCCGTCAATGGTGTTCTGGTATTTGGCCCATACCGCGGTCTGTTCGATGGGCAGGGTAAGACCCGCCTGCACAGCCTGCTGTTCCATGGTGGCTGCGTCGGTGAATTCAAGAGTGATCATGATTGTTGGATTGTTCCTTATGGTTGGTGATTACTCGATGATGGTTGGCTATTGCTGCAGATCAGGCAAGTCCAAAAATACGTTTCACAATATGGTCGTCGCCTTCGAAGGGAATATGCTTGCCGTGGTCTTTGAACCAGCGCTCGTTGCCTTTGCCGATGATAAGGATGATATGGAGGCGGTTGGGATTCTTGCGGTCAATTGCTACGGTCGACTCCACCGCTTTCGTACGGTCGAGAATGATCCTCGCATCCAGATCGGGATTGGTGACACTGTCGAGCATGTCTTGGCAGACGTGTTCCACAGGCTCGTCATCCGTGTCTTCGAAGGTGAGAATCAGATGGTTGACGCGGTTCTGCGCGGCCCTGACGATTTCCGATCTGCGATCGTACGCTTTATTGCCTGCGGATCCAGTGACCAGCGTGACTTCAGGATCGTCCTTGCCGTAGCGTTGGTCGACATAGTCGAGCAACGCCGTTACGGAAGCGTAATTGTGCGCATAATCGACGATGGCGATGGTATTCGACTTCGTATCGTGGAAATGCTCCATACGACCGGCGATACGTACCGGCTCCATATTGTGCAGCGTTTCCTTCGCGGTGGTTTCATGGAAATCGAATCCAACGGCATGCGCAATGGCAATGGCTGCGGCGGCATTCGCATAATTGAAATCGCCATCCAATTGCAAGCTGAGCGATCCAATCTGTTCGCCTTCCACCGCAATGGCGAATCGGCTATGGTCGGCGGATTCCGGCCATGCGGTCACATCCGTGGCCGATGCTTCGCCAAGAGCGAACGCGGTGACGGGAATATCGGCGATTGCAGCATCCTGACGAATAAGATCGGCGTGTGCGCATGCCGTGCCGAGAACCAAGGAACGACAATTCTTTACGATCTGACGTTTGCAGTGGAAGTAATCCTCGAATGTCGGATGCTCGATGGGCTGATATGGTCCGGCTGATATTGAGGAATGCGGCGACGTCGAAAGTAAGTCCGAAAACACGATCGACTTTGTACGCCTGCGACGAAACCTCCATAACTAGGTATTCCATGCCGTTATCAGCGGCTTCGCGCATCATACGGAACGCATCCATGGACTCCGGGGTGGTCAAATCGGACTCGGCATAGGTATGTCCGTCAAGGCAATTGTCGACGGAGGAGAACAATGCGCATTTGCCGCCGGAGCAGCCGTTGAGCATGGCTTGCGTGAGGTAGGCGGTAGTGGTTTTTCCCTTGGTTCCGGTAATGCCGACGACTTTCAGTTGGTCCTGCGGGTACCCATAGAATGCCGCGGACAGCAGACTCATAGCTTTGCGCGCGTCATTCACGATGAGTCCCGGAGCTTTCGTCGCCGCGGAGAAATCGTTTTCCGCAACGTATGCGGCAAGACCGCGATCATCGATGCCATCGAGATATTCCGCTTTGAAACGGCCTTTGCAGCATAGGAGCGTGTTAGATACGACCTGCCTGGTGTCGTAGGTGATTGAACCGAATGGCTTGTCGAATCCGTTGACGGCCTGCGCGTCAAGCGTCCAGTCGTCTCCTTGGATGATTTCGCGCAGCAATCCATACTCACTGAGCAGACGTGCTGCTGATGCCAGAGTCAAAGCCATATTTCGTGTTCTCCCTGTTCTTCGGATACCGAACAGCCATTCTACCTTCAGCTATGTGCATGGCATGTGGAAGTCGATGTGATTACAATGAAGCTGTGACTGAAGTACGAACGGAAACCATGGCAAGCAGAAGGCGCGTTTTGAAAAACTTGCCATGCCTGTGGTTGATGCGCTGTACCGGCAGGCGATGAAGCTGACCAACGATCCCGACGACGCCCAAGATTTGGTGCAGGATACTTCGAACGGGGGTTCAAGGCGTTCGACTCCTTTCAGGAGGGAACGAATTTCGCCGCATGGATGACGACCATCGAGCGCAACGCCTACTTCAACCAATACGCCAAAGCCAAGCGCAGACCGCAGCGAGCCAACGATTCCACCGGCGAATACGACGATTGGGACATCTATTCGGCTTCCGAGCATTCACCGGAAGAGCTTAAATCGGCGGAACAGGAATATTTGGACGCTTACGCGCCTGAAGAAATCATGGCGGCGCTCGCCAAGCTTTCGCCGGAACGCGTCAGGTGTTCATCGATGCTGCTATCGACGGCAAATCATACCAGCAGGTAGCTGACGAACAGGGTGTGAAAATCGGTACGGTGATGAGCCGTCTCAATCGCGCGCGTACGCAGTTGAAACGAGAACTTGCCAACTATGCGAAGGAACGTGGCTATGCCACGGCAGGGAAGGGCAGAGCATGAGTGAATCGATCGAACGGCATATCACCACTGTCGCCGCCAGCGAGGACGGCACTGTGACACAGGTGACGCATACCAGCGTGCGCGTTAGCACCTCCAGTGATTGTTTCGACCCCGAACGTTGCTGCGACGAGCGTGAACGGGCATTGATCGCGGCCATGCGTGCGTATTTGCGTCCGCAGCATGCCCCGCAGAGTCTTATCGACCGCCTTGAGGCAACGCTCGACCATTGTTGTGGAGAGCGGTGAGCAAGCCGATGAGAGTATGAGAAAACCCCGCCGATCATAACGATTCAGCGGGGTTTTCGATGCTCTGTAGCGTTATTCACGCTGGCAGGGATCAGGCGTTTGGACGCTTGCCGTGATTGGCGGCCTTCTTACGACGATCCTTGCGCTTACGTCCGCGCATGCCCATGATTGGACTCCTTTACTTACGATTAATAAGCCTTCGGGATTATCGCACACGAGCGAGACGTTTGCCAAATCCGGTGTTCGATAGGTGGCCACTTAGACTTATCCGTCGGGTTTTTATATGACCGGAATCAGCCGGTTTAACCGACTGGATCACTCGATCACGCTCACTCGCATGTTTACTCGGCCATACCGAGGAACAGCGAGGTGCTGGTGGTTTCGCCCGGCTTGATCACGATCAGCTCGTTGCCTGTGTTGAACGCGTTGGCGTAGGCGGTCTGTGGCTCCACGGCAACGCCGGCAGGATGCTGGAATGCGGGGAACTTGGTACCGGTGCACACCTGGAACGAAGTGATGGTTTCATCGCCGCCAACACGGACCTTCTTGCCATCGGCGCGGGTGAACACTGCCGTGACGGAACCGTCTTCGGCATGCTCCAGATCGGTCCATGCATCGTCGAACGGCTGCTCGGTAAGTAGGGTGTCTTCGCGCAGGTCGTATTTGGTGCCGTCAACCGGCTCGGTGCCGGTCGGAATGAGGTTTTCATCTACGGTGACATGCGTGCGAGCCGGTAGCGTAAGGCTGCACTTGGCGTTGTGCTCGTCGATTTCGTCGCCATAGCCGTTGAGGCTGTTGGCAAGCCACGGGTGAATGGCCAAAGCCCACGGCGCGTTCGTGTCGCCGTTATTGTAGGCGCTGACGGTCAGATGCATGCCGTCGTCGGCGAGGCTGTACGTGGCGGTGACATATAGATCAAACGGGTAGCCGACCATGTTGGGGGAACGCCAGGCGAGGGTCACTGCGTCTTCGGCAAGCGAAATCAGCTTCCAGAACGAGCGGTATCCGTAGCCGTGGATGGCGGTGTTGCGGTCATGCTCATCGATCGGCAGCGAATAGGTCTTGCCTTCGAACGTGTACTCGCCACCCTCGATGCGATTCGGGAACGGAATGAGGATCTGACCGTGGCAGCAGGTCACCAGATCGTCCGGACCAAGGGCGACCGTCAGATCTTCGCCTTATAGGTCAGCTTGCGCATTGTTGCGCCGAGTTCGGTGATGACGGTTCATAGTCGCCATGGGAGATGGAGAATTGCTGTCCGGTGCGGCAGGCAGATTGATGCAGGTCATAGTCACTCCATAGTGCCGTTGGATATGTTCCGGTAACGGTAGCGTTACCGCTAACACCACAGTCTACCTGTTTTATGCCGTATGGCGATGCCGTTTCTCCGGCGTGCCGCCCATGCTTTAGTATTGATGAGGTTTTCACGAAGTGACGAAAGGCGGCCATCATGACCAAGCGTATCGTACTGGCGGATCCACGTGGCTTTTGCGCGGGCGTTGACAGGGCGATTCTGACTGTGCAGACGATTCTCAAAGCTGCCAATACGTCTCGCAATGATGGTCTGCCGCCGGTGTATGTACGCCGTCAGATTGTGCACAACAAGCATGTCGTTGAGGAATTGTCGGCTCAGGGTGCGGTGTTCGTACAGGAATTGGATGAGGTTCCCGATGCCGCGGCTTCCGCGGGAATTCCGATTGTCTTTTCTGCGCACGGCGTGTCTCCTGAGGTGAAGGCTGAAGCTTCAGCTCGGGGCATGCATATCGTTGATGCTACATGCCCTTTGGTGAGCAAAGTGCACCGTGAAGTGTTGCGTTTCGTCAAAGAAGGGTACGAGATCATCTACATCGGACACAACGGCCATGATGAAGCCGTTGGCGTGGTCGGTGAATCCCCGGAACATGTGCACCTCATCGAACATGAATCGGATGTCGATTCGCTCGAGTTTTCTTCGGATGCGAAATTGGTGCTGCTTTCGCAGACCACATTGAGCGTGGATGAGACGGCGGGCACGATCGCTGCGTTGAAA
>ENA-OQAN01001047-OQAN01001047.1-human-gut-metagenome-genome-assembly--contig:-NODE-1047-length-12831-cov-2.086980_pt1 | contig 12831 bp, 18 predicted proteins | sample MGYA00242735_ERZ504527 | MGnify/ENA primary metagenome ERZ504527 (study PRJEB26092, sample SAMD00036230) | human gut metagenome | host: Homo sapiens | study: EMG produced TPA metagenomics assembly of...
AGAAATTTGTTTCAATCCATTGAAAGAAAAGGTCTTGCAGCGGTGAGTTCCTCTTTCTTTGCGGCTTTGTACAGTGCTTTTGGAAAGTATGATGTGGTTCGTATCCATGCAGAAGGTCCGGATTTTTTTCTCATAGCTACCTAAGATGTTTGGAAAGAGGGTTGTGGTTACCATTCATGGAACCTGTGAAATAATATGGGTAACCAGAAAAAATCCTGATTTCATGCGGGTTTGCGCGGCTTGACCTTTTTTTACCTCAACTTGTTTCTGTATGCCATGGTGCGTTGCGTTCCGGCGTGATTTCGGGGGTTAATGGCTTCTGGTTGCGCTCTATACTTAACCCACCACAGCGAAAGCTGATAGAGCAGAAAACAGAATGAGGAGGTACGAGGACAAGCCTGCGTATAGATTGTTGCTTCAATCTGTATACAGGCTTGTTGTTGTGCTATGAAGTATGCAAGGTGATTCGACAAGGAGGATAAAGAAAAATGATGGAAAATAAGACAAAAATCGACTTGAAAAATAAGAGTGTTCTCATTACAGGTGCGGCGGGCTTTATTGGCTCTAACCTTGCGAAGCGACTGCTCTCCACGGTGGAGGGGGTTAAGGTCGTTGGCCTGGATAATATGAACCATTATTATGATGTTCGCTTGAAAGAAGTTCGACTGAATGAGCTGGAGCAGTTTGATAATTTCAGTTTTGTAAAAGGTAATCTAGCAGACAAGTCCGTGATTGAAGCTATCTTTGAGCAGTATAAACCGGAAATCGTTGTGAACCTCGGTGCGCAGGCTGGTGTTCGTTATTCTATTACAAACCCTGATGCGTATGTGGAGGCAAACTTGATTGGCTTCTATAACATTCTGGAAGCCTGCCGCCATTCTTATGATGAGGGTCATACCCCTGTGGAACATCTGGTTTATGCGTCTAGTTCTTCGGTCTATGGCAGTAATAAGAAAGTGCCTTACAGTACGGATGACAAGGTTGATAACCCAGTATCTTTGTATGCTGCAACCAAGAAATCGAATGAACTGATGGCTCATGCCTATTCGAAGTTGTATAACATTCCTTCCACGGGTCTGCGCTTCTTCACCGTGTATGGTCCTGCAGGTCGCCCGGACATGGCTTATTTCGGATTCACCAACAAGCTGGTGAAGGGTGAAACCATCAAAATCTTCAACTATGGCAACTGCAAGCGTGATTTTACTTATGTGGATGACATTGTCGAGGGCGTTGTTCGTGTGATGAAGAAGGCACCGAACAAGAAGAATGGCGAGGACGGTCTGCCGATTCCGCCGTATGCAGTTTACAACATCGGCAATCAGAATCCGGAAAACCTGCTGGACTTTGTACAGATTCTGAGTGAGGAGCTGGTTCGTGCAAAGGTTCTGCCGGAAGATTATGACTTCGAGGCTCATAAAGAGTTGGTTCCGATGCAGCCGGGTGACGTGCCTGTGACCTATGCAGACACCAGTGCGTTAGAGCGTGACTTTGGGTATAAGCCGAGCACGAGTCTGCGGACTGGTCTGCGGAACTTCGCTGAGTGGTACGCTGAGTTTTATAAATAAGAGAATCAGAGGGACAGAGAAATGAGAGAGTTTAAAGATTTAAAGACTGCTGTTGCCGGAACGGGATATGTTGGTCTTTCCATTGCTATGCTGTTGTCTCAGCATCACAAGGTGACCGCTGTAGACATTATTCCTGAAAAAGTAGAACTTATCAATAATAAGAAATCTCCGATTCAGGATGAATATATTGAAAAGTATCTGGCAGAGAAAGAGCTGGATTTGACCGCAACTCTGGATGCGAAGGAAGCATACAGTGATGCTGATTTTGTGGTAATCGCAGCTCCCACAAACTACGATAGCAAGAAGAATTTTTTTGACACCAGTGCGGTGGAAGCTGTCATTAAACTGGTTATTGAATACAACCCGGAAGCCATTATGGTTATCAAGAGCACCATCCCAGTTGGTTATACAGCAAGTGTTCGTGAGAAGTTCCACTGTGACAATATCATCTTCAGCCCAGAGTTCCTGCGTGAGAGCAAGGCTCTGTACGATAATCTTTATCCTTCTCGTATCATCGTCGGCACCGATGTGGATAATGCACGATTGGTAAAGGCTGCACACATTTTTGCTGAACTCCTGCAGGAAGGTGCTATTAAAGAGAATATCGATACTCTGTTCATGGGCTTCACTGAGGCTGAGGCTGTTAACCATGTCGCTAAGTACCTACTTGGCTCTGCGCGTCAGCTACTTCAACGAACTGGATACTTACGCCGAGATGAAGGGTCTGAATACCCAGCAGATCATCAATGGTGTTTGCCTAGATCCGCGTATCGGCACTCATTACAATAACCCGTCCTTCGGCTATGGCGGATACTGTCTGCCGAAAGATACCAAGCAGCTGCTGGCAAACTATGCAGATGTGCCGGAAAACCTGATTGAGGCTATTGTTGAGAGCAATAGAACTCGTAAAGACTTCATCGCCGACCGTGTGCTGGAGATTGCTGGTGCTTATGAAGCGAATGACAGCTGGATGAGAGCAAAGAAAAAGAAGTTGTTGTCGGCGTTTACCGTCTGACTATGAAGAGTAACAGCGATAACTTCCGCCAGAGTTCCATTCAGGGTGTCATGAAGCGCATCAAGGCAAAAGGTGTAACTGTGATCATCTACGAGCCTACTCTGAAAGATGGCGAGAAGTTCTTTGGTTCCTTGGTAGTCAATGATCTTGCTGAGTTTAAGAAACAGAGTCAGGCAATTATCGCAAACCGTTATGATAAGTGTTTAGATGATGTGAAGAATATGGTTTATACACGCGATATTTTTCAGCGTGATTAACACAAATGTTAAAAAAGGAGAAAAAAATATGTCTACATTTGATAACGCAACTCTTATGATTACTGGTGGTACCGGTTCTTTTGGTTCTACAGTTTTGAAGCATTTCTTGGACTCTGATTTGAAGGAGATTCGTATTTTTTCCCGTGACGAGAAGAAGCAGGATGATATGCGCCATGAGCTTCAGGCTAAACATCCGGAAGCAGCTAAAAAGGTAAAATTCTACATTGGAGATGTCCGTAATCCTCAGTCCATTCGTGACGCTATGCCTGGTGTTGATTATATCTTCCATGCTGCAGCTCTGAAGCAGGTGCCTTCCTGCGAATTTTTTCCTATGCAAGCTGTTCAGACCAATGTTATTGGTACCGACAATGTGCTTCACGCTGCTATCGATGCAGGTGTCAAGCGTGTTGTCTGCCTGTCTACAGATAAGGCGGCTTACCCAATCAATGCTATGGGTATTTCTAAAGCTATGATGGAACACGTTATTTATGCCAACGCTCGAGTGGCTGCTGAGCGTGGTGGCACCACCATCTGCTGCACTCGTTACGGTAATGTAATGTGTAGCCGCGGTTCTGTTATCCCTCTGTTTATCGACCAGATCAAGCTGGTAATCCTATTACTATCACCGACCCAACATGACTCGCTTTCTAATGAATCTGGACGAGGCTGTGGATTTGGTGATGTTCGCCTTCCAGCATGCCAACCCTGGCGATCTTTTTATTCAGAAGTCGGATGCTTCGACTATCGGGGATCTGGCAAAGGCTGTTCAGCAGCTCTTTGGTGACACTGGTACGAATATCATTGGCACTCGTCATGGAGAGAAGCTATTTGAGACTCTGATGACTCGTGAGGAGCGTTTGCGCAGTGAGGATATGGGTCAATATTTCCGTGTAGCTGCGGATAACCGTGATTTGAACTATGATAAGTTTGTAGTAAAAGGAGAGGTGCATACTATGGCCGATGAGTCCTATACTAGCCATAATACCACACGTTTAGATGTGGAAGGAACTGTGAAAAAGATTATGACCACCGAATATGTTCAGAACGAACTGAAAGGCATTCCAAATGTGTAAAGAAAAATTATTGTTGGTAGGTGCTGGTGGATTTGGCCGTGTTGTATCTGAAACAGCGGTTTTAAATTATGACTGTGCTTTTATAGATGATGGGGTTGGAACGGGCACCGAAATATGTGGAGTAGAAGTGATTGGAAACACTTCAGATTTACAGACACTTTTTGGAAAGTATAAAAAACTGGTTGTCACGATTGGGAATAATTGTGTCAGAGAGCGTATTTACAATATAGCGGCAAAAATTGGATATGAGTTTCCGAATTTGGTTCATTCTAGCACATATATAAGTCCATATGCAAAAATTGGATGGGGGTGTGTCCTTCTAAATAATGTAATTGTTCAAAACGGTTCTTCAGTAGGGAACGGCGTGCTGTTGAATCCGGGTGTTGAAATCCACCATGATTGTACTGTAGATGATTTTGATTTGATTTACACTAATTCAGTGGTGCGTACATATGCCAAGGTTGGAAAACGGGTTCGAATTGGCAGTAACGTGACAATTAGCAATAACGCAGTTGTTCAAGATGATGCAGATATTCCAAATTGCACTGAGGTAAAGTAAAGAGGTAAGAATATGAAAGTTCTTGTAACAGGTGCTAAGGGTATGGTAGGAACCGCCCTGTGCAATAATTTGAAAAATATTCGGGACGGGAAAAATAAAACTCGACCAGAAATAACAATTGAAGAAATATATGAATATGATTTAGGCTCAACGCCAGAAGAGTTGGATGAATATTGCCAAAAGTCAGATTTTGTATTTAATTTGGCAGGTGTGAATCGCCAGAAAACCCTGAGGATTTCATGAAAGGGAATTTTGGATTTGCTTCCGAACTGTTGAACTGTTTGAAAAAACACAATAACAAGGCAACCATCATGTTGTCCTCATCCATTCAAGCCACGCTAGCAGGTCGCTTTGGCAATAGCGAGTATGGTCGTAGCAAGAAGGCTGGTGAGGAATTGTTTTTTGACTATGCACAAGAAACAGGAGCAAAAGTTGCAGTTTATCGTTTTCAAACCTGATGGGTCATAGTCGTCCGAAGTATAATAGTGCAGTTAGTACCTTTTGCTGGGCGGTCGCAAATGATGAGTCGTTCACTGTCAATGATCGTAGTACGGAGCTTGAATTACTTTATATTGATGACCTTGTTGAAGGTATGTTTGATTTGCTGGAAAATAAAGAGAAACATTGTGAGTTTGATGGTGTTGAAACTGTTTTGAAAGAGGATGGCCGCTATTGCTTTGTACCTCTTACACATAAGGTCACGTTGGGCGAAATCGTCGATTTATTGCAAAAGTTTAAACAGCAGCCTATTACACTTATGATGCCTAAGATGCCGGATGGTTCTTTTGCGAAGAAACTGTATTCCTTGTATTTAACATATCTTCCAACTGACAAGTTCAAATATACATTGAAGATGAATGTAGATAACCGAGGATCTTTTACCGAACTGGTGCATACAGAGGATTGTGGGCAGGTAAGTATCAACATTAGTCGACCTGGTATCACGAAGGGGCAGCATTGGCATAATTCAAAATGGGAACTGTTTATTGTTGTAGCTGGACATGGACTTATTCAGGAGCGCAACATCAATACAGGTGAGTTCGTGGAGTTTGAAGTATCTGGTGATAAGATTGAAGCGGTTCACATGATTCCCGGGTGGACACATAATATTATTAATTTGTCTGACACAGAGAATTTAGTGACTGTTATGACCTGTAATGAAATCTTTAATCCGAGTCATCCGGACACATTTTTTGAGCCAGTGAGAGAGGAGAAAAAGAATGGCTGATTATAGTAATGTATCATTTAAGAATGATGGAAAATTAAAATTATTGATCATTGTTGGTACTCGCCCTGAGATTATTCGCTTAGCGGCTGTTATTAACAAAACTCGTAAATACTTTGATGTGATTTTGGCTCATACTGGTCAGAATTATGATTATAACTTGAATGGTGTATTCTTCCATGATCTACAATTGGATGATCCGGAAGTATATTTGAATGCAGTTGGTGCAGATCTTGGTGAAACTATGGGTAACATCATCGCTGAAAGCTACAAATTGATGGCAGAAATTCGGCCAGATGCGCTTCTGGTGCTGGGTGATACCAACAGTTGTCTGTCTGTTATCGGTGCAAAACGATTGCATATTCCAATTTTTCATATGGAAGCAGGTAATCGTTGCAAGGACGAGTGTCTGCCGGAAGAAACTAATCGACGCATTGTTGACATTATTTCTGACGTTAACATGGCGTATTCTGAACATGCTCGTCGTTATCTGGCAGACACAGGCCTTCCTAAGGAACGCACTTATGTGACAGGTTCTCCGATGGCTGAAGTTTTGCACCAAAATCTGGAGAAGATTGTGGCATCAGATATTCATCAGCGATTAAGTTTGGAAAAGGGTAAATACATACTGTTGTCTGCACACCGTGAAGAGAATATTGATACAGAAAAAAATTTTATGTCATTGTTTACAGCTATCAATAAGATGGCAGAAAAGTATGATATGCCGATTCTTTACTCTTGCCATCCGCGTAGCCGTAAACGCTTGGAGCAGAGTAATTTCCAATTGGATAAGCGCGTCATCCAGCATGAGCCTCTTGGATTTCATGATTATAACTGCTTACAGATGAATGCTTTCTGTGTCGTAAGTGATAGCGGTACACTTCCAGAAGAAAGCAGTTTCTTCACTAGTGTAGGTTATCCATTCCCAGCAGTTTGTATTAGAACGTCAACAGAACGTCCTGAAGCACTGGACAAAGCTTGTTTTGTACTTGCAGGGATTGATGAAAAAAGCCTTTTACAGGCAGTTGATACAGCGGTTCAGATGAATCAGGATGGAGATTATGGTATTCCTGTGCCAGATTATGTGGAAGAAAATGTTAGTTCAAAAGTTGTGAAGCTTATTCAGAGTTATACAGGTGTGGTTAACAAAATGGTATGGAGAAAACAGTAGGAGATCAATGATGGATAAGCCTGAACGAATAAGGATAATAGGTGTTGATATATCAGTAGTAAATTTTGAAAAAGCTCAAAAATATTTATTTGAAAACTTTGAAGATGCAAGAGGAAGATATATTTGTGCAGCTAATGTACATACAACTGTGACTGCTCATGAAAATGACGCCTATAGGGAAATTCAAAATTCATCATTTATGACTCTTCCAGATGGAAAGCCCTTATCTGTAGTTGGAAAAAAACGTGGTAAATATGAAATGGGAAGGGTAACGGGACCTGATTTTCTTGAAGAAGTTTTAAAAAGAACAGAGAATACAGAAATGAAGCATTATTTTTATGGCACTACACAAGAGAATTTAAATAGTTTTGTTTCGACAATGAAAGATACATATCCTAACTTAAAAATTGTTGGTGTAGAGCCTTCTGTCTTTAGACCACTTTCTCTGGAGGAGGAGAATGAATTACTTGAGCGAATTAATGGTTCCGGAGCAGATTTTGTTTGGGTGGCATTAGGAGCACCAAGACAGGAAATGTTTTGTAATAAGCTGTCAGGAAAAACACAAGCGTTATGGGTGGCTGTTGGAGGTGCGTTAAACGTGATTTCTGGGGTGATTCCAAGAGCTCCACAGTGGATGCAGAATCATGGCCTTGAATGGTTTTATCGTTTTATGAAAGAACCCCGAAGATTATTTAAGAGATATTTTGTAACAAATAGCAAGTTTTTATGGTACTTGTTTAGAGATAAAGGTGAAAAATGAAAAAGAAAGTATGTATGATAGTGCCTAGTTTTTCTGCAAAGGGTGGAATTACATCTGTAGTCAATGGATACAGGAACTCTCAATTGACAGAAGATTACGATGTGCGATTTATAGAGACATATTGCGATGGAAGTATAATTCATAAAATTTTTAAAGCATTAAGCGCGTATTCTAAATTTATTTATACAGCTTTATTTTGGAAACCAAATCTTGTTCATGTTCATACTTCTTTTGGTGGAAGTTTTTATAGAAAGGCTTTAATAATTGAGATTGCCTCTCTTGCTAAAATTCCGGTTGTCAATCATGTTCATGGTGCGGATTTTGATGAGTCTATCGAAAAAATCTCAGAAAAAGAAGAAAACTATAGAAAAGATTTACAACAAATGCATTAGAACCATCGCACTGTCAGAAGAATGGAAGAAGAATCTTGCAGAAATTGTGCCAGAACAGACAATTAGAGTTGTAGAGAATTATGGTATTTTGCAAGAAGATTTGATCAAAGAGAGGTTTACAAAACCGAATAATAAGTTGATTCTTTTTTTAGGATTTATATGTGAAAGAAAAGGATGCTTTGATATTCCAGCTATTGTAGATCAAGTATGCAGAAAAATACCGGATGCTCGGTTTATTCTTGGTGGAAGTGGTGAAATCGAAAAAGTCAAGCAGAAACTCAGTGCGAAATATAAAGATAATGTGGAATTTCCAGGATGGATTCAAAATGAGCAAAAAAAGCAATATTTGAGAGCTGCAGACATTTTTCTTCTCCCTTCGTATAATGAGGGAATGCCTATGGCAATATTGGACGCTATGGGGTGTGGTCTTCCAATTGTGAGTACTGATGTTGGAGGTATTCCTAAAATTGTAAGGCAAGGAATTAACGGATATTTGTATAAACCAGGTGATAGTAAAAGCATGGCTTGTGCAATTATTGAGTATCTTACAGATGATGAAAAGAGATTAAAAGCTGGACGGGAAAGTGTTGATGTTATAAGAGAATTATATTCTCTACAGCAAAACATTGATAAACTTGAAAGAGTTTATACGGAAGTGGAGAGATTGAGAAATGACAAGCTATTACAGAAGAAATCTATATAAAATGGGGGGGTATTGGAATCAATAAAATCGGAAGCCTCGTATACAGCTCAGAAGAATTTGTGCGTAAGGTATTTTATAAGATTTTCCGAGAAAGTGTAATTAAATCTTCTTTTGGAAGCTGTGGTAAAAATGTACATATTGCAGAAAAAAGTGATATTAAGGGAATTGGTAACATTAGTATAGGAGATGATGTTGCAATTGGTCCTCATGCGTTGTTATGGACAACACGAGCAAACATTATTATTAAAGAAAAAGTAATAATAGGTCCAAGACTTACTATCATCACAGGCAATCACAAAATTGATGTGATAGGAAAGTATATATCTGATGTTACAGATGATGAAAAAGATGAAGATGACGATCAGGATGTAATTATTGAAAAGGATGTTTGGATAGGGGCTAATGTAACAATTCTTAAGGGAGTAACTGTAGCAGAGGGGAGCGTTGTAGGAGCGGGAACCGTGTTAACTAAAAATACTCATCCTTATGGCGTATATGTAGGAGTACCCGGTAGACGCGTTTCTGAAAGATTTGAAAATGAAGAATTAAAAGATCATATAAATATATTGAAAGAAAAATCTAAATGGTGATTTTAATATGAGAACAAAATACACAATCAATGAACTTTTATTTAAGCTATATTTGATATGCGTGGTTTTAGGGTGTTTGTTGAGAAATATGCTTGGTGAATGGAAGACAATATATGATACATACACGTTTGTTAGTAAAGGAAGATGGGGAACTTTCTTTCTGAGTTTTTCAAGCATTATTCTTTTTGTTTTGATATTTAGATGTATTTATACATTACATAAAAAAGTTCATGCAGGAATAAGAATTTTGCTTATAAAGCTTGATTTTTTATTATTTGATATGACTGTATTGTCATTAGATAAAGCACCTATTCAATCTGTTTTCTTTGAAGCTATTTCTACATCAGTAATTTTGTTGCCATTGTCATTGCTGCTTGGTTTCGATGATAATATATGGAATATATTGAAAAATGAATTATCACGTTATAAATTTACTCCTTTGCTGCTGTTTTTATATTGCTGCTTTTTCTTTTTGGTCTAATTATGGAATAAATTGGCCCATGAATGCGTCATATAAAGGAATATTTTCATGTTGGTTTACATCTGCTTGCATTATGACCTTTATAGATTTCTCAAAAAAAATAAAAGAAAAATAATATACTGTAATTTATTGTTTATTATTGCCGCTGCGTTTATTACACAGTCAAGAGCTTGGGTATTACAAACATTAATACTATTGTTTGTATTTGTTGCAGTTCTGGGTAATAGGAATAGATATGTTAAGTTTTTAATGGGGCTTTTGCTGGTTTTCATAGCAATATTGGGAGTTTCTTATGTTTTTCCAGAGATTACAGGAAATTTATTTAATAGAGGAGTTGAAGATACTAGAAGTGGACAATACGTAATCTTTTTTGCGCAGCATTCATGGAAAGATTTAATTTTTGGATTAGGTATAAATGCTTCTTATAGATACTTAGGGAATATAAATTATACTTATTTTGATAATCAATTTATGTTTGTCATGTTCCATTATGGGATTTTTCCTGTGATCGTATGGTTATGTGTATATGCATCTATTTTAAAAAATAGTAAAATTTATAATGAGCAAAATAGGATAGTGATTCAAGCAGCAAAATTTGTCGGATTATTTGTATTACTAGCATATATGGGAGTTTCTACATATTATCAAATTGAGTTGGGATATAATGGTGTTATTGTAATGATACTTATTGGAAAAGCTTTAAGGGAAATATATTATGGGAAATCATAGATTAATGAAAAAGATAACATTTTTAATAGGCAGTCTAGGTGGAGGCGGCGCTGAAAGAGTTACAGTTGCCCTAGCTGATTATTTTTGTGAAAGCGGTTATGAAGTGTTTTCTATTGTATTTTCAAAGGTAAATAACAATTATGAGATTAATTCGAAAATCAAAGTTGATTATTTACCTGAGATACAGGGAAAGTGCAATATTTTTGAGAATAAAAGAATTGAAAAGAATATTGAAAAATCAAGCACCAGATTATGTGATTTCGTTAGGTTTAGGATATCAATATTTGATATTAGGAAATTTATTAAATAAATATAAATTTATTTTATCTGAAAGAAATGCTCCACAATTTTTTTTACAATTGGTATGAGAAGATTTATGTAAAATATAGTTACAAAAAAGCATATAGAGTGGTTTTCCAAACTGAAGATGCAAAACAGTATTTTGGTAAGAGTTTAGAGAAAAAGTCAAAAGTAATTGCAAATCCTATTAACCTCGTCAATTCCGGATCCATATGATGGAGAAAGAGAAAAAAGAATTGTAGCTGTAAATAGATTAAGTCAACAAAAAAATATATTCATGCTACTTAGGGCAATGAAAAGAGTTTTAGATGTATTTCCAGAATATATTTTAGAAATATATGGTAAGGGAGAACAACAAGCGGAATTAGAAAAATTTTCTAAAGAACTAAAAATATCTGATAATGTAAAATTTATGGGACAAAAAGCAAATGTTCAAACATATATAGTAAATGCTAGCGTTTTTGTATCATCATCAGATTATGAGGGAATGTCTAATTCAATGTTAGAAGCTATGGCAATAGGACTTCCTGTGGTATGTACAGATTGTCCGATAGGTGGTGCTAGAACGGTTATAAAAAATAATATTAATGGGATACTTACGCCTGTTGGCAATGATAGAGTATTTGCAGATGAAATAATAGGATTACTAAATAATCCAGAAAAAGCAAAAAAGACTGGGAAAACAAGCAAGTGAGTTACGAGAACAACTAAATGTAAAAAAAATAGCAAAGGAATGGGAAAAATTATTAGAAGATTAAATTAAAGTTTTTATGTGCATTGTAAAGCTTATCAAGAGAAACAATTTAGTAAAGAGAGGGTGGCAATTCATGATAATAGGATATATTGGAAATATCGGATATCCAGACACGGCATCATCAATTCATGTCAGGAATAGAGGTATATTTATGAAATCTTGTGGACATGAAGTTCATGTATTATGTGAGTTAGCTTCTGATGGTAAAAGAATGGAAGAAGTGGATGAGTTGACATATCAATACATGGATCCTTATCCAGGGCGAGGAAAGATAAGAGGTGCTTATTGGAATTTGGACCAGGTATTTGGAAAATTTTATTTTAAGCAAACACTAAAATATCTTGATAAAATAAAACCTGATATAATCATTTTATATGAGCCGAATTCGATATTATATGTTCTAAAAATGGCAAAGCTTTCTAAAAAAGAAGGATTTAAATTGGTAATAGAAACTACGGAATGGAGAAATCCTAAAGATTATCGGGGAATTATTTCGAGAGTTATTAATACAGAGAAAGATTTACAAAAAAAAATATATTGATAAAAAAGTTGGCAATGTTATAGCAATAAGTAAATATTTGTATCAACATTACTTGGAACAAAACTGTAATACTATTTTACTACCGCCAATTTTTCCGGAATCTGATAAAAAGAAGAAGTTAATGAGAGGAAATTCAGATAATAGGAAAGTGCTGAAAATAGTTTATGCAGGTGCATTGGCTTCAAAGGATTATATTGATACTTTATTACAAGCGATAATTCGATTAAATGCTGACGAAGTACGGGTTATTATTGATATAATTGGTCCTGATAAAATACAAGTTCAGAAGTTAGTAGGGGACATTGAATTAGAAAAATATGGAATTTATTGCCATGGAAGATTGTCACATGATAAAACGCTAAGTATAGTAGAAAAGGCAGATTTGTCAGTTTTATTACGGATGAATAAAAGATATGCGAAAGCAGGAGTTTCGACAAAGTTTTGCGAGGCAATGATGTTAGGGGTTCCTAGTATTTGTACATCTGTAGGAGGTACGGATCTATTTATAAAAGATAAGTATAATGGATTCCTTGTTACTGATAATGACTTGAATACATTAGAAACCACATTACTTAGTATTATCAATCTGCCAAGAGAGCAAATTGAAGAAATAAAAAATAATGCATTGAGAACTGCAAATGAATTATTTACGCCTGATAAATATATAGAACGATTTAATGATTTTTTGAATAAGTGTAAGTGAGTTAGCGTTAGAA
>ENA-OQAN01001048-OQAN01001048.1-human-gut-metagenome-genome-assembly--contig:-NODE-1048-length-12829-cov-1.939143_pt1 | contig 12829 bp, 13 predicted proteins | sample MGYA00242735_ERZ504527 | MGnify/ENA primary metagenome ERZ504527 (study PRJEB26092, sample SAMD00036230) | human gut metagenome | host: Homo sapiens | study: EMG produced TPA metagenomics assembly of...
TTTTGGGCCACATGGGTATGGGCATGTGCCTGTTTGCTCGACATACTTACGTCGATAGCCCCTGTGCAAAGGAGGACGTTCCATGGACGAGATGTTTGCCATTAAATGCCAAAACTGCGGCGGCCCTATGTACTCACACCAGGCTAAACGCAGCTTTGAGTGCGCCTATTGCGGCGCGGACATTCCGTGGCAGGCGGACGCCGGAGAGCCCAAGAGCGCTTTGGGCATTCGCCATACGCCGTTGACGGTGGTGGATGGACTGCTCAAGCTCACGCATGTGTCGCAACTCGAGCGCCCGGAGGACCCGGACTGGTATTTCTTCAATTCGCACTGGCGCAATCAGTCGGTCCTGGAACATCTGCTGTGGGAGGATCGCGGCACGGCGCAGGAGTTCCAAGAGGCCACGCATGTGAGCATTCCTTGCCCCTTCTGCGGAGCGTCCTTTGAGGCGAGTCAACGCAGCGTGTGTTTGAGTGCCCGTCCTGCGGCAACAAGATCGGCATTGCCGACCTGCTCAAGCCCGGTACGTTTAGCAAACGTCTGACCATGGGCGTGGGTGCGGAGTATGTGCCGGAGCAGGGTATTCCATGCGAAATCTCGCCGCAGCAGGCGCGTGCCAACGCACTGCAGCTGGTGCGTCAGTACCCCGACGCCTTTGCCGGGCACGATGTAGAAGATGCGATCCAAAACGACATGATGCTCTTCTATTTCCCCATGGCGCTGGCGGACCTGCGTATGATGGCGAGCTTCCCGGGCAAGGGCCTGAGCAAGGAGACCTTGGTGTACTACGAGGTACTCGATTGGGCGTATCCGCGGGCAAACTACCTGGACGTTCGTCTTATGGGCATTTTGGAGCCGTGGGACTTTGGCAAGGTGGGGCCGTTCGATCCTGCCATGCAGGAGGGCGACTTTCGCGTTGTCTCCGTCGATGCATCTACCAAGGACCAGGTGGTCATTGATAAGCTGGCGCTCGACATTGCCGGCAACGATGCCGAGGCGGTACTGGGGCTCAATAAAAGAGCATCCGCACCTGGGCGCGCAAGGCTCGCAAGCATAAGGACGGCCTGGTGATGGTACCGGTCTACTTTGTCGATCGCCCAGCGACGGACAGCCGCGATGGCGAGCAGGTGCGCATTGCCGTAAACGGCCAGACGGGCCGCGCGGCCGCGGTGGTGTTTAGCGACAAGCGTGAGACGCATGTGGTGGCGCCGCTCAACCCGAGCCTGCATCTGTCCGGAGAAAGCACCGTGCACGCCACGCCCATCGAGGTCAAATACATCAAATCGCCATTCCTGTACCAAATTGTGCTCCGTGGAGGCGACGAGCAGCCACGTCAGGTGGCAGCGGCTGCCGAGGGTTCCTACCGAGAAGAAAAACCCAAGCGCAAGGGATTGTTCGCTGCGATCTTTGGGAAGTAGGGAAGCGGAGCCGGGGCGTCGGGCTGCATCGCAAGGTCATGAGACGAATTTAAGACTGCTGGGAACGTGCTACCATTGCCGATAGCCTTAATCTTGTAAGAAGCGGAGGCAGATTATGGGTTTTGCGGATCAGCAGCTTCAGCTTCAGGTACCGTATTCTCCTGACGACACGTTTAATGCCTTGAAGGCAGCTATGGAAAAGCTGCCTAAAGTAAAAGTTGATAGTGCATCGCCCACAACAAGAACAGTTGCAGCCGAGATTGGTATGAGCCTTTGGTCTTGGGGCGAAAATATCAGTATTTCGGTTGTTCCAGTTGAAGGCGGATCTGGCGTTACTGTCAAGTCGTCATCTAAGGTCAGGGCAAACGTATTAAACGGGGGCAAAAATGCAAAGAATATTGCCGAGATAGTCGATGCCCTATCGAAGGAGCTTGAGCGGTATCCGCAGGTTTCACAGACTATTGAGACGCTGGCGGATAGTGATTGATGTAGTTGCAAGGCTTGAGAGGCTTGCAACGCTGCGTGATAGTGGAGTGCTTACCGAGGAAGAGTTTGCTGCAGAAAAGGCAAAAATCTTTTTGTAATCAGACACGGTGGTTGGATTTGCATTCTATTATTGAACTTGGTTATACCAGGCTGAAAATATCGTGTGTAATAAAGGTGCGTAGTAGTCTCGTCTTGATTGGCAGATGTAAATAAACGGTGGAACGGCTGTAAAAGAGCCTTGCCACTGGGTAAAATCAGGATGTGCCGCGGAACCCGTTCCTCAGTCGGTCAACTTTGGAAGCGCGGGCAACGCAGGTATTATCGTCTAAAGGGCCGGCTGCAACCGGCCCTTTTTATGACTCCCTTCGCTATCCGTTACTGCTTATATTCCCGCCAGATCGAGTAGAGGTTCCGGCAATGCCGGTCACATACATCGAGAGGCGCAGGATTTCAAGAAACAAGTTCATAGGCTTCACCCCAATCAGAGATTAGAGCGTTGCCCGCAGGCGGATTCCGCGGCAGGCATAATTCTACCTCACGGGCCGCGGTGGAGGATAGCCTGCCCCCTGGTTTTGAGCAGTGTCGATCTAACGGGCGATCAAACCTCTAGTACTCTTTGAATTGAGCAAGCATCTGCCCGAAGAAGCTTAGTTCGGATGGCTCATAAATGATCGAACCGCCGTCCGCGGTCCTGTAGACCCCGCAGGAGGTAACGCCCGTCGGGGAGGATATAGAGGCTGGCTTCTTCCTTCAGTCCTACTGGAAATAGCGGAATCCCGTTTTCGTCCACTTGGAACTCGTCTATATTTGCGATCTTTCTTTCCGTGGTGCCTCCTGGTCAGTTTCTATCGTAAGTGCGCCCTAAAACAAACACTGCTCTATCAGCTCTTTACCGCGCAAGGCGTCGGTCCACTCCTGCGGAATTGCGTCGATGCCGTATACCGTGCCGGCGAGGGCGCCGGCAACGGCTGCGGTGGTATCGGTGTCGTCGCCTAGGTTGACGGCGGCAAGCACGCAATCTTCGTAGCTGTTAGTGTTGACGAAGCACCAGGTGGCTGCCTTAAGCGTGTCGCGCACGAAGCCACCTGACTTGATCTCCTGCTCAGGCATGCCTTTCAGATGGAGTGCCCACGAGGGGAGCGCGTCGTTCATCACATTCCTCATCGGCTCAACAAATATGATGCATGCATCGGTTGATGTTCTGTGGGCGTGCGTGATTGCCGAGACCTCGCGGATCTCGTTGTCCGTCGCATCGGTGAACGCTAGGGGAGCGATGCGCATGAGCGATCCGTTGCCGTTGTCGCGCTCGCCGGAGCCTCCTTTGCCGGTGTGCAAAGCGCGGGCGGTCGTGCCGCCGTAATCGAAAACGCCGTCGATCGTATACTCGCCACGGGCAATCCAACTTACGAACTTGTCGCGCATGTCCGCGGTGTCGATGTGCCCAAGCTCCCTAATCGAGTCGCAGGTAGCAAGCGTCATGGACGTGTCATCGCTCCAGGTGCCGGCGGGCTGCCCATGCGTGCCGTAGCCGATCATGTCGGTGCATTCGAACGTGCCGCGGGGCCTGAACTCGTAGGGAACGCCCAGTGCGTCGCCGACGGCGAGCCCATAGATGCAGTCGCGCAGTGTTGTTTTCGGTCTGTCTGTCATGGAAAGCTCCTCTTATCCAGGTGATGTGGAGCGCCATCGGTGGTGTCGGTCGCAACGTATTGCTATCCTTGTGCTTCGCCATTAGTCGCTTCGTTGATGGCGCGGTACTCGGCACTCAGCTCGCGCGCCAGCTCTTCCTTACTTGGAAGATACGGCAGGTATTTGGCGGCAAACACTTGGTCGTTGTCTTCGGGCAGCGTGTACTCGACGATCGAATCGCTTTTGTCCGCGCAGAGCACGATGCCTATGGGCGGATTGTCGCCTTCATTCATGAGCTCGCGCGTGTAGTAGTTCACATACATTTGCATCTGGCCCAGGTCCTGGTGCGTAAGATCGTCCGTCTTAAGGTCGATGAGCACGAAGCAGCGCATCAGATAGTTGTAAAACACAAGGTCAATATAGAAATGGCGCCCATCAAAGGTGATGCGCCTTTGGCGCGCCTCGAAAGCGAAACCACGGCCAAGCTCCAGCAGGAACTTCTGAAGATGCGTGATGAGCGCCTGCTCTAGATCGCTCTCGCGAAACGCAGTATCGTCCGAGAAACCTAAAAACTCCAGTACATATGGGTCGCGGATGATATCCTCGGGGCGACGAGCCGGGGCGCTCTTTTGGATTTCCTGGGTGACGGCCTCCTTGTCCTTGCTGGCAAGCAGGCGCTCGCGGAACATGGTGTTGATCTGGCGCTCGAGCTGACGCGTGCTCCAGCGAGAATCGGCACATTCGTTCATGTACCATGTTCGAGCTTCGGGGTCAGGAATGCGTATTAACCTGCGGTAATGTGTCCAGCTCAATTCGGGACGCAGTGAGTCCCGAATTGGAAATGCAAGATGGAGCTGACGCATTTTACGCAGCTCTCTTGCTTCAAAACCTTTACCAAAATCCTTGGTAAGTCTGATTGCGAGGGCCTTGAGCAGCGCCTCTCCATACTTGGCGCGCTCCTCTCCGCCCTGCTCATCAACAATGCTCTTGCCGATCTCCCGATATGCCTCAACCATCGCAAAGTTAACGGCGGTATAGGCCTTGTCGCGAGCGGCGTTGAGAATCGAGGAGACCTGCTTGTAAAAACCTTCGGGCACGATTGCCGATTCTCCACGGTTTACCAGTTCACCCATCACTGTCGCCCCACTTTCCTCTTGTGGAATGCATCTTTATCGCATTTAGTTTAAAGCCTCGCGCGGACACGAATTGCTATGTTGTCTGGCACCTTCGCATGGGAGCCTTGCGGTGGTTAAAATGTGACCATAGAGGCAGTTTTAGCGAACCCCGCGGGAGTGACGCGTATGGACAACAACACGCTGCTGTTCCAGGACAAAGGTTCGGGTAGGTTTAGAGACGTCAAGATCTACCCTAACCGCATTGAGGTACTCAAGAAGGGCACTTTTGGTGGCAAGCACACCGAGATTGTCTATCTTAAGGACATCACGGGGGTCAACAGGATCAAGGGCCGCGACGTTTTTCTGCGCAATAGGCTGTTGACTGCTTGCGTCTTTAGTCTGAGCAGCCGTGCGAAGGCCCAGGAATTTGTGAACGCGCTGAACATGGTGATGTAGCCGATAGCGGCGTTCGAGCTAAGCTTGCGACTGCGCATTGGGCGACGCAGTGCTGGTCGACCGAGCCCTTGTTCTTGCTGCCCTCGCCATTCTTGTCCAAGCGTAAGGGATTGTTTGCTGCGATTTTTGGTAAGTAGGGGAGTGGCACCGGGTGGTGCTATGACGTGATAAACGGGCATGGGACGGCTCGCAGGAGTGCGGGCTGCCCCGTTTTTGAAATTAGGTGCTATCCGCTACTGTCCACCCTGCTTGCGGTACTGCATCGGCGTCATGCCATATCTGTCAAAAACACGCGGTAGAATGCTGTCATATTGGTAAACCCGCAGCTCATCGCTATGTTACGGATGGACTCGTCGGTCTGCACGAGCCGTTCGCATGCAAGTCGAAGCCGCTCACGCGTTTGAATCTGCTTAAAGCTCATCCCGGTTTCCTCCTTAAGGCGTGCCGAGATGTATTTGGGGTGGTAGCCAAATTGTGTGCCAAGTTGAGCCAACGTGCAGTCGATGGCGTGCGCTTCGATGTAGTAGAGTACCTCGATGATGTTTTGAGAGCGGGTCGTGGCGATTTGTACCAGATTGTTCGCGGAGTCCGTCTGGTGCAGCCTAAGCAACTGTAAAAAGATTAGGTTAAAGTAGCTCTGGATCATTTGCTTGCGAAGCGGTTCGTCGCCGTAATACTCGATTAAGAGCTGCGTAAAGAGGCGCTCAATCTCCGGCTTCGCCGGCTCTAAATATCAGATAGTGGTCATGGGTGGTATTTGCGGTTGAGAGTACCTGTACCAAGAAGTCCGAAAAGACGTTTTGCTGCCCCGCCTTGTGAAAGAGGCTATCTTTGAAAAAGCCTTGCGTCATATTGAGGTTGATCACGATATCGTCTTGCCCCAAGACCAGTTTTCGGCGAACGACATCGATGTCAAAAATGCAGATGTCGCCTTTGTGCAGTGTGATGGCACATCGTCGATGAGGTAATCGCAATGTCCCGAGTAGATGTAATTGATGTTGACATTGGGGTGCGAGTAGTAGGGTGTCGAGGTAAAGCGGGAGTCCTTGCGCAGATGAATCTCATCGTCTGCAAGGCGGTTCGGCCTAAGGCAGTACACTTCGCGCCCGTGGATTTGTTGACGCTCCATATCCGCATACCGCGCGCTGATTGTGTCCGGGTTATCTAGATAGCGCTGCTCGGCAGGCGTAACGCATCTTAAAAGCATGTCGAGCTCCTTGGCGTTCATATCTTCCTTTCTGACACTCCACTCGTGAGAAACAGGCATTGGAACTCTTTAGTTCTGAAAATAGAATAATCCTAGCAAGGGACGTTCTTAAGCTAGTTTACAGCGCTGTATTCACATTCCGTAGGGATCGCCCGTAAAAATAAGGGTGTATAACTCAAGGTAACATGCCTGACAAAATGTCACTATTTACAAGGTGGCATTACGTTGGGCTGCGAAAGGAAGCAAACCATGGATTACAAGGAACTTGCCTCCCAGATACTGATCTCGGTCGGCGGGAAAGACAACGTTGCAAGCCTTATGCACTGTGCCACTCGCCTTCGCTTCCAGCTAAAGGATGGCGAGCAGTTTGACACCGATGCTCTCAAAAAGACCAAAGGCGTCATGGGGGCCATGTTTACCGGCGGCCAGTATCAGGTCATTATCGGGCCCGACGTCAATCATGTGTTTGACGAGCTCATTGCGGCGACCGGCGTAAGCGGCGGTGCTGTCGACGTTGTGGAGACAGATGATCTTAAGGCACCAAGCCCAAGATGATGGAGCGAGTCATGGATACCATTTCCAGTCTCTTCACTCCCATCATCGCTGCAATCACTGGCGCCGCGATGGTCAAGGTTGTCTTGGTCTTGCTCACGATGGCCGGGCTTTTGGATACAGCCAGTACGACTTATCTGCTCTTTAGCATCGCGGGAGACGCGCCGTTCCTGTTTATGCCCGTTATGCTTGCTTACACCTCGGCAAAGAAGTTTGGCGTTGATCCGATGGTGGGCATGACCATTGGCTTTATGATGGTGCATCCCAACTACACAGCGCTTGTAAGCGCGGGCGACCCCGTTTCCATGTTTGGAGCGCTGCCGGTCACGCTTGCAACCTATACTTCCACGGTCATCCCCGTGATCCTCGTGATTTATGTGGCTTCATGGGCGCAGAAGCTTGCCGATAAGCTCTCGCCCAGCGTGATTAAGTTCTTCTTCCGTCCGTTGCTCACCCTGCTTATCATGGTCCCGCTGACCTATTGCGTGGTCGGCCCGCTCGGCAATCTCGTTGGCGTCGCCTCGAGTCGGTCCTTGCCCTTGTCCAGGACAACGCGCCGTGGTTCCTGCCCATCTTCTTTGGCGCTCTTGGCCCCATTGTCATTATGCTGGGCATGCACTATGCCGTTACCATCCCGCTCGCTCTTGCTGCTATCCAGTCTTTTGGCTATGACATGCTTGGCCCCGGCTTTTTGGTTGCCAACATCGCCCAGGGTGCTGCTGCCTTTGCAGTCGCTGTTCAGGCGAAGGACAAGGACTTTAAGTCACTCGCTATCTCTACCGGCTGCAGTGCTCTTCTGGGCACGACCGAGCCCGCTCTTTATGGTGTAAACCTGCGTCTCAAGAAGCCCCTGTTTGCCTCCATTATCGGTGGTTGTGCAGGCGGTATCGTCTGCGGACTTGCCGGTGTCAAGCGCATTGTCTTCGGGCCCACCGGCCTTACTTCGATCGCCATTTTCATCGACCCCAATAACTCGATGAACTTTGTCTTTGCTTTGGTCGGCATTGCGGTCTCGTTTGTCGTCACGTTCCTGCTGAGCTATGTCCTCATCAAAAAGGACGCCGCGATTCAAAAAGAGATTGGAGCGTAGCCAGACATGAGTAACTTCCCAGAAGATTTTTTGTGGGGCGGTGCCATTGCGTCGGCACAGGCCGAGGGCGCTTGGAACGAAGGCGGGCAAGGGGGTCCGACGACGGCAGGACCTGCGCGTGTTCGATGCGACTTGGAATGTGCAGGAGCGCAGGCGCAACCGCGACATTAACATGACGAGCGAGCGCTTTGCCAAGCACTTGCGACAAAGGAGAGCGAGCACTATCCGTTTCGTTGGGCTATCGATTTTTACCACACGTACAAAGAGGACCTCGCCCTTATGGAGGAGCTTGGGCTAAAGGTGTTCCGCACCTCCATTAGTTGGGCGCGCATTTTCCCCAACGGCGACGATGCCGAGCCCAACGAGGAAGGGCTGCGCTATTACGAGGATCTTTTTGCCGAATGCCATCGCCGCGGCATGAAGGTTTTTGCAACCATCTTGCATTACGCGACGCCGGTTAACCTGGTCACCACCTACGGCGGGTGGAAGAGCCGGGAGATGATCGATTTTTACCTGCGATATTGCAAAAGTGCTCTTTGAGCGCTTGGGCGACCTTGTGGACTTTTGGCTCCCGTTCAACGAGATCAACTGCTCCCGCTTTAACCCGTGGAACGGTTGCTGCTTGATCAAGGACCAGGAAGAGAACTACGACCAGGCAATTTTCCAATGTACGCACCATCAGTTTGTCGCCAATGCCTTGGCCGTCAAGCTTTGCCACCAGATGATCCCCGGCTCTATGGTCGGCGGAATGATCGCGCGTTTTACCAGCTATCCGGCAACGTGCGACCCCGATGACGTGATGGCGAGCATTCTGGACGAGAACTACAAGAATTACTTTTACACCGATGTCATGGCCAGGGGCTATTATCCGTCCTATGCCAAGCGCATGTTTGCCGACTTAGGTGTCGAGGTCAAGATGGAGCCGGGTGACGTCGAGATCCTGCGCGAAAACACCGTGGACTTCCTGAGCTTTAGCTACTACATGTCGATGATTTCCACCGACAATAAAGACTTCGAGGTCACAAGCGGAAATCTGCTCTCGGGCAAAAAGAACCCGTACCTGCAGACAAGCGACTGGGGGTGGCAGATCGACCCCAAGGGCCTGCGCATCTCGCTTAACCAGATGTATGACCGCTATCAGTTGCCGCTCTTTATTGCCGAGAACGGTATCGGGGCCAACGATGTTGTTGGGGAGGACGGCGCCGTTCATGACCCGTACAGGATCGACTACCTGCGTGAGCATGTCGCGCAAATGGGCGAAGCCATTGAGGACGGGGTCAACCTGCTTGGCTACACGATGTGGGGCATTATCGACATTGTCTCGTGCGGGACGATCGAGATGAATAAACGCTACGGTGTGATTTATGTCGATCGGGACGAAACGGGGCGCGGCACCAATAAGCGCCTGAAGAAGGATAGCTTTGCCTGGTACCAACACTGTATCGCCAGCAACGGGGCCGATCTTTAGGCGTGCTCCGCAAAAAGCTAGGGGCGCAGAACGGTGCTCTGCGCCCCTGATCGGGCTGATGCGTTCAAAAGGGCCGGCTTGCCTATTCGCTAGCGCCTTCGCTGTCTTCGCGGTCACTGGCAAGCATTGCTGCACCTGCGACCGTTGTCGCCACGGCGGCGGCAGCGAGCCCGGCGGTAAGGCAGAGCCGTCGCCCGTGTCGGCGAGCTTTCCGCACGAGCCCTTGCCCTTGTTGCCCCTTACCGTTCTATCAGCCGCGCCTGCACCATTCCGTTGCCGCTACCGTCGCCGGTACCGGTGCCGCTCGCGCTGCCCCGAGGCCGTCACGGTAAAGCTCGCGGCTCCGTCACTGGCAAGCTTGTAGTTCTGCGCCGCGTCGCCCAACAGGCCTTTCGCACGCACCCAATACGTCCCCGCGGCAAAATGCCTCATCCTCGGCCATTGCCGTGCCCGGAGCGCCGTTTGCATCGTGCATAAACTCGAGCTGGGCGGTGCAGGCATCGCCTTCGAGCTTGCCCTCGAGCGGCGCCGCGATCTTTGCGTGCACGTCCTCGCCGGCCTTAAGGCCTCGAGCCCTTCAAAGTGGGGCGTCAGTGCGCGCGGGTCGATATCGATGGGCACGGAACCCTGCAGTTCCGTAACGGTCTCGTTGCCCAGGGCGTCGACATCCACGTATTCGATAGCAAACGTGTTGCCCGAAGCCGCCACGTTGAGTACGTTACTGCTGTCGACAAGGCGGAAACGACCCTCGCCAACGGTCTTTCCATCCTGGAGTGAGGCATCGCTCAACGAGTCGCCGTATATCATGCGTATACGGGTCGGGAGGTAGTACGAAACGGTCTGCTTGTGCTTCGCATCGTAATTGCGCTGGTAGATGCTTCGGGCCAGTGCCGCATCAACAAAGTCGGACGCAATGATGCCAATGTGCTTGAGGCAGTCCTCCTTTGTGCTCTCATTTCCGGTGCTGTTTATATACTGGCTCTTGTATAGATGCTCGTTGACCACTCGCGCCGCGGTAAAAGGATTGCTTCCTTGCTTGTAGTTCGTGCAGCTGGTGTAGTTGATACACCAGCTGTGCTCCAGGACCTTTACCTTGGCCCCGTTATTGTCCTCGACGTCCACCATGACGCGGGCGAGCTTGGTTGTCTCCTGCAGCGCATATCGACCAGCCGATTTTGTCGGTTCCTGTGCATTCGTAATGGTCCTGGGCGTATACCTTGGTGCAATAGGGCTCTTCGTCACCCGTTTTCCCCACGGCTTCAAAGCCCCGCTCGTCTCGAACGAGACACATAGAGGTGCTGTCGGTGTGTGCTGCGATTTTGTCGTCCCATTGGGTGAGGTCGAGGCCCCATGTGTGGCTGCTTACGCTGTTGCCGGCGAGCCCAAACCGACGCAGCAGGACGATCTTTCCGCGCACCTCGCCCAGCGTGGGGATACGGCTCGATGTGTAGAACAGGTCGGGGTTCTCATCAAAAACCTTGCCCAAGGCCGTCGTGAGGCTTTCGTTGGTAGCCTCGTCATTGCCCCGCGACACGAGCATGATGAGCGCTTCTGTCGGGTTTTCGCTCAAAAACGTATTGAAGTACCCGATGACATCGGAGAGATGCATAAAGTTCCCGTCTTTTTTGAGCAGGTAACAAGCTCCGTGGTCGATGCCGGGGTTCTCACCCTTTCCGAGTCGAATATCAAAATAGCGAACGCCTTCGAGCAGCTGCGTGGGGATGTAATCCTGCTGGCATTTTGCTTGGGAGGATTGGGGCTCGGTGTCGTTGTCCACGCTGCAGGTGCCCGAATCGTGCGTGCCCGGGATGCTCAGTTCGTCGAGGAACTTGTTGTTGTCGACGTATTTCATCCAACAGGGCCCGTCGACGTAGCTGCTATACGTGGTCCAGTCGATACTTCTAACCGTGGCATCGTTCTTTTTCATATCGTAACCGATAAGTTCGAGCTCCCACGGAATGCTCTTACTCTTATGGCAGATCTTATTGTTGTCCTGGTCTTTGCCGTCCGATTCTATTGCCAGGTACTTAATGTCTTTTTTCTCGGTTTCTTTCTCGACCGTGCGGTCTCGGATGATATAGGTTCCGTTTGACTGGCGTTTAAACGCAAAAGCGCGGCTGGGCTTGTCGTCATACTCGCCACTCCATACGTGGATGACCTTTCCATCTTTGTCCGAGTCGCCGTCGACCGACCAAATGCTGTAGCCCGTCTTTTTATGCTCTTCGAAATTGAGTAAGGTGCGGATGGCATACCAATTTGTATTATCTGCATCGGTCACTACGTGTTCAAGGATGAGTTTGCTGGACGTGCCGTCATTAAACAGGTGGCAGACGTTGCCGCGAACGTTGCGTCTTGGTTGACGCTCGCGGTGCGAAAATAGCCCGCGGGGCGAAGGCGAATGACGAACTTGTCGAGGGTGGCCGCCGGTGTGGGCGTGTCTTCTGCAAATGCCGCGCGCACGGGAAGGCCCAGCGCCGCGGTTTCGGGCAGGCTTGCAAATGGCGACAATGCTGCGAGTCCTAGGCCCAGCGTAAATGCTCGACGACTATGGCGTGGTGTTCGGTCATAACTCCTCCATTCGCGGGGTGCGGTTATGCGCTCGTTTTGGTCACTATACTGCCCGGATGTCTAAAACGTGTTGGCTTAATTGTCTGCGCGGTGCTATTAATCGGCGGGCGGACGCGTTGGGGCGCTTGTCTATTTGTGTTGCTACCGCGCTGGGGGTGGTTTTGCCGTCCGGCACCCTCGCGTTCGCCGGCTATCGGCATAAGAAAGGGAGGGCCGGCGAGCCGATCCTCCTTAGTACGAAACGCTAGGGCTGACCGTCGCTTGTTTGCACTGCGCTCGTGTTTCCCGTTACGCTCGCGAGTCGCTTAGCGCTTGATCTCGATATCGTCGAGCTTGACGTCCATGGCCTCGGTCTTGGCCTTGGCGATATCATCGGCAAACTCCAGGGACTTCATCATGGTCTCGACGGCGTCCTTGTGCTCTTCGACATTGTCGATGCGCACGTACACGCTGCCGCCGTCAACGTCGGTGAAGTACTCGGTCGTCACGCCGCCCGTGTGCGTGTAGGAAGCGTTGCGCCAGGTCTTGCCGTTGTACTTAACGGGATCATTCTCGGTCCACTCAAAGTCGGTCTTCCACTTGGCCTCGTAGTCAAACAGCTCGTCGGCGTTCTTGTCAGGATCGAAGACGGGGATGAAGCGGTCGCTGGCGTGCTCGCTCTCGGTGAACTTAAACTGGGCCCTGTCGGCCGTGTCGCCGGCAACATCGGTGATCTCCGACGCCCTCGGGGCCTCGACCTTAAACCCAAATGAAGTCGGTCCTCATATCCACGGTTGGCTTTTCCGCGCCGCCGCCACCGCTGCTGCCGGTAGCGCCACCGCTTCCGCCACCACCCACCAG
>ENA-OQAN01001049-OQAN01001049.1-human-gut-metagenome-genome-assembly--contig:-NODE-1049-length-12828-cov-4.532950_pt1 | contig 12828 bp, 18 predicted proteins | sample MGYA00242735_ERZ504527 | MGnify/ENA primary metagenome ERZ504527 (study PRJEB26092, sample SAMD00036230) | human gut metagenome | host: Homo sapiens | study: EMG produced TPA metagenomics assembly of...
CATAGATTGAATCCGCCATCATTCTGCCTTTGCAGATCGTTCATGCGCGGCAGCCATTTTTTAAACCATTCGATATAAATGACGGATTCCATCTGAAATCCATCCCCATGATTTCAGAATAATACGCAAGGTTCTTCTCACCGGGATTTGGGATCTTTCCCTCGATCACCACGCCGCCTTTCTTGCCGTATCATAATATTTTTTTATAAAGTCCCCGATTTTTTCCGTGTATCCATTGATCCGGTAAAAATACACCTCTCTGCTCTGTCTTCCGTTTAGATCGACAAAGTAATCATCAAGGCTGCGAATCTTTTTGTGTTCTAACATAGCGCATTCTCACCTTCAATATCTGTTCATTTTGTTTTTGTTCATCACATAGCCAAGGCCTGACCCGACAATGCCTCCTAAAATATGTGTCAGATTCGAGACGTTATCCCTGATAAAGATACCATCATACACCTGCTGCCCGATATAGATCAGCGCAACCAGAATAAATGTCAGCGGGATTTTTTCCTCCTCAATACTTGTTAAAGATGCGAGTAATATGAACGCAAATACAACACCGCTTGCCCCAAGGAGCTGGACATGTGGGAAAAATATGAAATTGATCACACCCGTTACCAGCGCTGTCGCTAAAATCACAAAGAGAATATTTGCCGAACCGTATTTTTCTTCCAAAAGCGGTCCTACAACCAGTAACATCATAATATTTCCAAAGAAATGATCCCAGCTGGCATGTCCTAACACATGTCCGAAAAACCGGATGTATGTGAGCGGACTTGCAACGATGACCGGTAGACACTGAAAAGTGCAAGCGTGGATGCACTGCCTGTTACTTTATCTAAAATCAGTACGATAAAACAGGCAAGCGTAAATCCCAAAATAACCGGAGAGTTAAATGACAGCCGTATCTTTTTACCACCGTTACTCATATTATTCTTTCCTCAAAAACCCTGTTTCACAGAGCACAATATTCTATAAAGATCATCTAAAAGTATAGCATACCGGCATCCTGTTTTCAAGAAAACGTCCGGCATCGAATCTATCTATCTTTTTGCCTATATTAATGCTATAATTCAATTTGCAATCTGTTGTTAAACTTGTGTTATTTTGAAGAGTTTTTATACACTCAGGAGGATTTTTACAAATTGAAAAACGATATGATTTATTACAGTGTCGGTGCACTGCTCTATTGTCCCGCCAATAAAAAAACGATTGCCGGCTCTGTGATCCATGAAAAATTTGGAACTAAATATTCTCTGGCTTTATGCCTTGAAGATACGATCAATGACAACTATGTGACAGAGGCAGAGCAGGATCTTATCTCTTCCATCCATCAGATATTTGAAAGTTTTCAGGATCATCCTTTTTACCTTCCGAAAATCTTTATCCGTGTCCGCAATGCCGGCCAGATTGAACGTTTAACGAAGGCTTTTGGGGAAAGCATAAAGGTGATCACCGGTTATATCATACCGAAATTTACTGCTGACAACGCCAGCTCTTATATAGAAGAAATGATCCGGGCTAACGAACAGGCTTCCAGGAAATTATATATGATGCCGATCTATGAGAGTTCTTCTATCATTGACCTGCGGCACCGTATCGATATCCTGTATGATCTGAAAGACAGGCTTTCCCATGTGGAAGATCTCGTTTTAAATATTCGTGTCGGAGGAAATGATCTGTGTCACATGTTTGGATTCCGCCGTCATTGTGACGAGTCCATTCACCGGATCAGACCTGTCGCTGATATTTTTTCTGATATCATAACTGTTTACGGCATGGACTACGTCGTTTCCGGACCGGTATGGGAATATTATTCCGGGTATAATTGGGAAAATGGCCTGATTCAGGAACTAAAAGATGATAAACTCTGCGGCTTTACCGGAAAAACAGTCATTCATCCAAATCAGATTTCTGTCGTAAACAAAGTTTATCAGGTTACAAGATCAGATTTTAACGATGCAAAAGCAATTTTAAACTGGGATAAAAAATCAGACTCGCTTGTCTCCGGAAATCTTGCGGGTGAACGCATGAACGAATACAAAACCCACCATAACTGGGCAGAAAAAATCTTATTTCTTGCAGAGGTCTTTGGCATAACAGACTAAACTTATGTATGCACGAATTTCTTTGGCATGACAGACCAGACTGATGCATACATAAATTTCTTTGGCATGACGAGACCAAACTGACGTATGCATAAATTTTCCTGGAAACCGGCAGTATTTTTTATATATCTGACATTTTTTTTAATGATACCGCAGCATTTATAATGTTTCATCGGATAATACTGGATCGGCACATTTTTTTCCTCAGCTAATCTCACCAGATGCCCCAGCTGCGGATCGCCCTTGTACCTCTCATCAATCAATATCCTCCATGGAACTCTTCGCAGCAATACTCTTGTTGCCTCGCCGATTCCCGGTTTGATCAGATTGATATCATCAATATCAAATGTCTTTGCAATCTGTTTTACCTCGTCAATACCAGAGCTTTCCACACACTTATTTTCTTTTTCCACATCCATCTCAAACTCGTTCTCGATCGTATGGATAAATTCATAGGACAGATCCGAATCTTTTAATTCTCCGTAATAGACGGCTCCATGGAAATCATCTTTTCCAATGATATCACTCCTTAAGAATGTCCTGCTGATCAGTCCTGACACAGTGCTGTTAAGACAGGAACTCGGTATTAAAATATCATCGTGCGTGCCGCACAGTTCTGTCACATTGGCAGGATCGGCTATGACTGCGATATCGGATGATACACCTTCATACTGGGCAAGATCCTTTTTTAATTCATTTAAAATCGCGCCCTTTCCGATCCATCCGTCCACGAACAATAACTGTCCCGGTTCATACCGGCTTAACAGATATTTCATCGCATTGTTATCAATCCCTCTGCCGCGGATGATGGAAATGGAATAATGCGGTACATTGACCTGATATTTTTTTGCAATATATCTTTTGACTAAAATTCCGATTGGAATACCGGCGCGAGCCAGTGAGACGAGCACAATGTCCTGTCCCTTTTTTTCAACGATCTTATCTGCAAGTCTTCCGACAGCAAGTGCTACCGGTTTTGCATAATTTTTCAACGCTTCCCGGTACACCTGCATATATTTTTCTGTCGGGACATATTCGACCGGCAGCATTTCACTGTAATGTTTTCCTGCCTGTATCAGTTTTTCTCTCTCTTCGGTCGGCTGTGGCTGCACCATGCCGGTGATATCTTTTAACAGAAGAGTCACGTCCTCATCCCGGTATGAACTTCTCATTTAATCTTGTCTCCATTCTTTCCTGCTTTCCATTACATCGCATGTTTGCTGCTGAGACACAAATTTCGTATGGGAAAAATTTTATTTTCACATTATGCCCTTATTCCTGTGCCCTCTTTAACACCAGCGTATCACCGTTATATTTTCATTTTTCATGCGAAGTGCGTAAGTCAGCGTTTCTAATCCTTTTAATGACACTAATGCCGAATCCGTCATAACGATAACCCTGTCATAACTTTCCAGATCATAAATAAAAGTTTTCCGGTCAGGATCATATAGCTGCGCAGTTCATACCTGCAGTGCAGTGGATACTCTTCCTCGGTACTGACCGCGATCGGACTTCTAGTCGTAGAATGGCAGCGGACAACACATCCCATTTTTTCGATTTCGTACCCTGTCAGAAGTGCCGGATACATAAACTCTTCCGTGCCAATCACAAGTACACGTTCACCCTGTTTCACAACAGTCTCTGTGATCACGGTTTTCGCAAGTTTTTTACATGCAGCCTCATATTGTTTTGCGTCAACGAAACGTCTTGCATTCATCCATCCGGGAATCGATATGATATGTTCCCGCATATTCTTCTCCGATTGCACATCAATATCCGCGCTTTCCTGCGTATGATTCTCCGGTATCGCACAAATATATAAACCATCACATCTATACTGCTCCGCAACCGTACCGTATCCGGAATGATCCGTTTTTACCAGATAATGAAGTTCTATTTTTTCATCCTGATAAATTTTTAAGTATTCTTCTGTCATTCCATTTAACAATGAAGCAACTGCAAATTTTGTTTTTTCTGATACTCTTTTGTTATGATCTTAATGATATTCATGATCGTATTCCCAGTGGTCACCTCATCCTCTATAAATACAATCCTGTCGATATCATTTATCACACGGTCTATATCATCTTTTACCAATTTCTGCTCAGTCGCATGGCTGTGCGCTTCCGAAAAAAATAAATATCTGGCATCCGGTATTACTTCCCGTGTTGTCTGGATATACTTTGTTTCCAGAGTAATCGCAGCCTGCGCACCGATTGCTGTTGCAGTTTCTGCAAAACCGATCAAAAGCAGCCTCTCGCCTTCATATTTTCCCTGAAACTTCTCTGCAAGACTTTTAAATAAATTCAGTGCTTTCGAAGGTTCTACCGGAACATGTTTTCCCTGCAGTGGATCTACTACCAGATAACTTCTTTTGGTATTGTTTTCCCGTTTTGCTATTCTCACTAAATCTTTTTGCTGATAGTTCATATGTTTTTGATTTTCCTGACGTTCGTTAATTTTTTACGATCTGTTTTCCAAAAGTCTTTAGATATTCCTGGGCAGTCTGTAATGATATATTTAGTTTTTTCTGCAACCGCTCTAAAATAGCGTCTTCTGGCAACCCTAGATCACAACATGTATCTACAATTCCTTCCACTCTGCCGCGCATTTCTCCTCTTGCTACATCCTGCTCTATTTCATCTTTCATTAATTCCCGTAATGCTTCGCACATACCATTTGCCCTCCTTACCTTCTGATATATTTCATAGTTCGCACTAACACTCGCCTGTAATACCGCATCTATATTATTCCGCTCCCGCGGTGTCTTCATATTTTCTGTCTGTTCTAAAAACTTCCTGATATCCTCTATATCGGCATTTGCAGATAAGATTCTTAGGCTGCTGTGCATAGTCCGGTTCAACCTGCTGATCACCACAATCTGCACCGGGAATAAAATGTTCCCGCTCACGTAATAAATACCTGGATATTTTTCTTCCAGTACATATCCTTTTCGTTCTAATTCAAAAAACAGTTCTCTTGGATATGCTTCACGGAACAATGACACGGTCAGTTCGTCCGCCGGGATTTCATCGATTGTTTTCCCATATCCTTTATAAAGGCAGGCATATCCAAGTGTTTTGTAAAAGGTGTCTATCGACAGTTCATCTCCCGGTCCTTTGTATTCTAACACATTGTACTTTCGCATGATATGACCGATTTCATTTTTCATCACTTTGTCTGCATTTTCTTCTTTTATGATCAGAAGATCGATACGAATCGGTTCTTTACTCAGATGATACTCCGAGATTAAATCAAGTTCCTCAATGTTTTCTTTTAGTTCCAGTTCCGCTGCTGCATAAAACGCAGGATGCCACTGGATCTTTTTGGCATTGTCTGATGACGATTTCTTTGTCTTTTGCGCGATAATCGTTTCCTCCCTTTTATTCGGGAGAATCGCCTGATATTTTCGAATTCTCCCTGCTTTTACTTTTGTTTGCTGGTAATTTAAAAGCATTGAAAATTCTGATATCCGACGTTGTAGCTCGCGTATTGATATGCAGCCATTAACGTGGTTTTGACTTGTTTTAAAAACGGCTTATGCTGTGAGATAATTTCTTACAGTCTGCCTTGTAGATTTTGCTAGAATGTAATGCTTTGGATGAATGATAACATAAGTTTATACATATGTCATTATAATTTTATATTTCCTGTTATCTTTATGAATTTTCACTAGTTCCTTTTTCTACTCTTTCCTCTTCTCCCGCAGCTCTAACACCAGCTCATACACCTCCGGTCTGTGCTCTTTTAAATGCTCATCCAGAAGATGCCTGCGCTCCTTAAAACGCTCTGCCAGCTCCGGATGTTCTTTTGCGATACGGTCATGCACTTCTTTCCGGTGTGCCTCCAGTTTGCCCGCTAACGTCATCTCATCCTTGCCGGAAATATTGACGATTTCCTTTAAGTGCTCCTCTAAATGTTCCAGCCATTCATCCTCATCAAGTGCCTCCATGTGTGCCCAGCGGCCATGAAACAGATTTTCGACATCCCCAGTCTTTTTTTAACTGCTCAATCTGCAGCACAATCTGTCTTTCGATTTCTTCTTCCGTTTCCGAACCAAACGCCCAGACAAATTCCTGCACACGGTTATCCGCACGTTTTCTCGATGCGCTGCGCTCCTCATTATCCACGCCGCCCTCAAGAGGATACGGTCTGTTGATTCCCATATCTTTTAACGCGATATGTATGGTTCTCCGCACACAGCCTTCCTCGATGAGATAGCCAAGACCTAATTTTCGAAGCTGCTCATTCACGTCTGCGATGTGCTCTGTCATATAGAAACGGATTCCTTTTTCCTTCAAAGATTTGTACAGGATCTCCAGACGGTCTGCCGCTGTGATATCCAGACTTCCGATTCCTCCGGCATCCAGAATGACTGCTTTCGTGTCATCTTTGATATGCTCCTCGATATCCTTTTGCAACACCCCGATATTGGCAAAAAACAAATTGCTGCTGAAACGGTAAATCAAAACTCCCTCCACCGCATGGATCTGGCTGCCTTCCCGCAGATCTCTAAAATGCTGATGCCCCGGCTGGATTCCCAGAAAACATCTTGCCGGTTTTGAAGTACGGATGATCATTTCCGTAAAAGAAAGGATAATTCCGATCAGAACGCCGTTAATCGTGCCAAGCATCAATACACCAAAAAATGCACCTATAAAAATGAAACACTCCGTCCGGCTGACTTTCCACAATCTGACCGCAAGTTCAAACTCCGTTGCCCCAAGCAGTGCCGAGATCACGATCGCCGTCAGCACCGGGATCGGCAGATACCCGATAAAACCGGTTCCACAGAGGAGAAGAATGATCATTGATAACCCAGCCACAATACCGGTAAGCTGTGTCTTTGCCTGATACTGTTCGCCCATTGCACTGCGCGATACTGAACCGTTGATCGGACAGCAGCCGGTAAATGCCGCCACAAAGTTGCCCATGGAAAATGCAAAAATTTCCTGATTATCATCGATCTTGTAACCATTTTTCTGTGCAAAACTATTCTCAGCCAGCAAAGTTTCCGCCATAATGACAACAGCGACTGACAGACTGGTGATGATCGCATCCTTTGGTGCGATTGCAGAAAAATCCGGTATGCTCCATTCTGGCATGCCAGGTTCTACTGCTGCAAGTGTCTGCACCCCCCACTCCCTGACCGGCAGAAAGCGTGTCATAAGTGCGCCTGCTGCCATCAGTGCAACTGCCATCGGAAACTTTGGCATCACTTTTTTTGATACCAGAAGAATAAAAAGCGCGGTAAGCCCGATCACAAGAGGCAGATTGATCGTTTTTAAAGTTTCTGCAATGTGCTCTGCCAGTTCAAAAGTTCCCCGACTCCTGCCGTTCCGCCCATCAGTTTTGGCACCTGCATCAGTATGATCGTCGTGCAGATTCCGGTGATAAATCCACCCATAACCGGTGCGGAGATAAAATTGACCAGTTTTCCTGCCTTCATAAAATAAAACGCCAGCAGCCACAATGCTACAAAAAAAGTCAGCACCGGAACTGCCGCCATGGCTTCTTTTGTGCCACTTTCGATTCCAAGTCCGACGATGGCAGATCCGACCAGCGCAGCCGGAGCTGCATCCACACCAAAAATAAACTGTGGTGACGTGGAAAACAATCCGAATAGAATGATCGGGAACACCGAGCCATACAGTCCGTAAACTGCCGGAAGCCCTGCGATCTGCGCATATCCCATGGAAATCGGAATGGAAACTGCCATGATAATAATTCCCGCTAAAATATCTTTCGGAAGATTTTTCTTATTATAATGTTTTAATGTCTGGAATGGCTGCAATTTCATAGTTCAATCACACTTCTCTCTTTTTATTCAAACCTGACATGTTCCAGTTTTTTTCTTCCTTACTGTATCACAAATTTTTTAAAATCAAAAGATATTCCCTTGTAAAATCTTCCTATGAATGATACGATATTTTTATGCGCTTTTTCTTACTAATGTGATGAATCGCGAAGGAATTTTTAATGCAGCTGTTTTTATAAAACAATGCAGAAACGGAGGATTAGATTACTATGAGTGAATACAGAATGGGGACAAAATGTGTGCAGGCAGGTTACACACCTGGCAATGGAGAACCGAGACAGGTGCCGATCATCCAGTCGACCACTTTTAAATACAGTACCAGCGAGGATATGGGAAAACTTTTTGACCTGGAAGCCGACGGTTATTTTTACAGCCGCCTTCAGAATCCTACCAACGATATCGTCGCTGCAAAGATTGCAGCTATGGAGGGCGGTTCGGCTGCAATGCTGACTTCTTCCGGACAGGCAGCCAATTTTCTTGCCATGTTCAACATCTGCGAATGCGGCGATCACATCGTTGCTTCCTCCTCTATCTATGGCGGAACCTTCAACCTGCTTGCCGTTACCATGGCAAAGATGGGGATCACGACCACATTTGTTTCCCCGGATGCTTCCGAAGAAGAGTTAAATGCCGCATTTAAGCCAAATACAAAGCTGATGTTCGGCGAAACGATTGCCAACCCTGCACTCACTGTTTTAGATATCGAACTGTTTGCAAAAGTGGCTCATGCACACGGCGTTCCGCTTGTGATGGACAATACGTTCCCTACCCCGGTCAACTGCCGTCCGTTTGAATGGGGTGCTGACATCGTAACCCACTCCACGACCAAATATATGGATGGTCACGGAGCTGCCTTAGGCGGAGCGATTGTGGACAGCGGTAAATTTGACTGGATGGCTCACGCTGATAAATATCCGGGACTGTGTACTCCGGATGAAAGCTATCATGGAATCACCTACGCAGAAAAATTCGGTAAAGAAGGTGCCTTCATTACAAAATGTACTGCACAGCTGATGCGTGACTTTGGCTGCATGCAGTCCCCACAGAGTGCCTTTATTTTAAATCTCGGTCTGGAGTCCCTGCATGTCCGTATGCCAAAACATGTAGAAAACGGTCAGGCTGTTGCTGAATTTTTAGAGCAGCACCAAAGATTGCCTATGTCAACTATCCGGGACTTCCTTCCAATAAATATTATGAACGTGCAAAAAAATATCTGCCAAACGGCGGCTGTGGCGTTGTTTCCTTCGGTTTAAAAGGCGGACGTGCCGCTGCATCCACATTTATGCAGAATCTGAAACTTGGAGCGATCGAGACACATGTGGCTGACGCAAGAACCTGCTGTCTGAATCCGGCAACCTCCACACATCGCCAGATGACTGACGAGCAGTTGAAAGAAGCCGGCGTTCCGGCTGAACTTGTCCGTATCAGCCTTGGACTCGAGGATAAAGAGGATCTGATCTCAGATATTTCCCAGGCACTCGATGCAATTGCAGAATAAGTTAAAATTTACTGCTTTTTATTGAAATACATAAGAATCGTATACTGACCAAAAGGATGCATCCTGTAAAACCAGGAAGCATCCTTTTTTCACATCTGCATCAGCTGATCTTTTGCTTCTTTCACATATAATAAGGCATTGTCACGGTTTGAGGCAATCTCCTCTTCCGTAAGTTTTCTTTTTATCTTCGCCGGATTTCCAAATGCAAGGCTGCCATCCGGGATCTCCATATTCTGTGTCACAAGCGCCCCGGCCCCAATGATACAGTTATTGCCGATCACCGCTCCATTTAAAATAATTGCTCCCATTCCAATCAATGTATTATTTCCAACCGTACATCCGTGCACGATTGCACTGTGCCCGATCGTCACATCATCCCAATGGTAAGCGCATGCCCGGCTCCAACATGAAGAACTGCATTATCCTGTATATTAGTTCGGCTTCCGATCGTGATCTTTTCCGTATCGCCCCGGACCGTCGCATGATACCATATTCCTGAATCTTCGCCGATCGTGACATCACCTTTTACGATCGCACCTTCTGCTAAATAATATGCCATGATATACCAACACTTTCTGCCTGATTTTACACCAGGCCTGCATTCTTTTATCAGTCTTTCCCGTCTATCTGGCCAATATATGCGGAAACAACTGCTGCCACGCCGTCAATGCCAAGTTTACACTCATCTAAACACAGATCATAATTGTCCGCCAATCCCCAGGTTTCCCCGGAATAATAATTATGATACTGCTTTCTCCGGCGGTCTGTGTCATCCACGATCATTTTGGCTTTTAATTCGGATACCTGATGTTTCTTTGCAATTTTGGAGATTCTTGTTTTCTTGTCCCCACACAGGAAGATGCGTACAGCATCCGGATGTTCTTTATATGCATAATCCGATGCACGGCCGATTACGATACACGGCTGATCCTCAAACAGTGCTGACAATGCTTTTTTCGGTGTCTCATGCACCTTTAAATTCATATCGTCCGCAACCATACTCATCATATCATCCACCTGGCGTTCCCCAAAATAAAATGGATATTTGTCATACACTTTTTTTCTCTTTTGCAAGCTCTATCAGTTCTTTTTTGGAATAACACGGGATGCCATAAATCTCTGACAATTTTCTTCCTACTTCGTCCCCTTCACATCCACATTGTCTGGCAATTGTTATAATCATAATAATCCTCCATTCCTGCACGTCCCTTTATAAAAACAACATTCTTATTTTTATAAAAAGTGCTCTGACCATTCCTTTTCTTTAAAGCCGGTAATTACCGTACTTCCATCTACGATCAATGGACGTTTTACCAGCATTCCGTTTGTCGCAAGCAGCTTTAACTGCTCGTCCCCGCTCATTTCAGGAAGCCTGTCCTTAAGCTTCATTTCTTTATATAAAAGTCCGCTGGTGTTAAAAAATTTCTTTAATGGCAGACCGCTCTTTTCATGCCATTCTTTCAATTCCTCGTAGGACGGATTCTGCTCTACGATGTGACGATCCGTATATGTAATCTCATGTTCATCCAGCCATTTTTTCGCTTTCTGACAGGTGGAACATTTGGGATATTCTATAAAAAGCATTGGATGTCCTCCTTTTGGTATGGTACGTTGTTGTTAATTGATATTGTACCACAAATTGGATGGGAGTGGGTACACAAATCCTTTTTCAGATGGTGGCATTTTTTATCGTAACGGGGAACCGTGACAGCTTGCTTTCTCTCGCCTCTATTGTGGTAAAATCAAAGTCGGATTTTTCAACAATGTGGCAATAACCGGGGTATATTTAGATACTCCATAGTCTTCAACAATACTGGTTATTCCAGCCCCTGCATCCTTTGATGAAGCCCCACATAAGAAAACCCTTTCATCAGCAGTTCCATAATCCAATACGATAAAACGATCATGGAATATACCACCTGTCTTTTTCATTGACAAATTTACTGTTGGGTACTCCTTGCAGAAATCTGTAAATTCTATATTATGAAGTTTATTATTCCCAACATTATCGCTGAATAAAGTAATATTTACTCCTGTAGGAGACTTTTTAAGATGTACCAGCGTTCTTAATCCAATATAATTGTCAACGACATATATTGACGACTTTGCCTGCTTATAAATGGACTCATATACCTCATCTGCACTACTAAATTTTGCATTAAACATAAGCCACTTTTCATCATCATCTGAAACAAAGCTGTTCATCATATCAGCCAACTCAGATTTTGTCACAACATCCTTCAAGCCTTCTGCAACATCTGAAATCTGCTTTTCAAGAGATATCATATCTGAGTTGATTTTGTTAATTTCTATTCTGTTGTTGGCAGTCTCCATGCTTAACTGAAGTATTTCCCGCTGACCAATAAGATCGCGATTTTCTAAAATGTAATCTTTCATTTTCTTAAAAGTCTTCCCAAGTGCACGGCTTTGTTTAATTGCAAGCTCGCCGCGTAAAACTGTCATAAGCATATATACTCCCTGCTCTGTAAACACATAAGGTTTGTATTTTATATTTAAACCTCTTCCCATATTCAAGGTGAAATTTTTTGCACCTTGAAAGATTTTCCACTTCTTCATCATCCAATTCAAACATAAAATCATCGCCTTCAAATTTGGCAATGTTATTCTTAACCTACCTTTTAAAATTTTTGGTCTCATACCCATAAATTTCTGCCAAGTCTGAATCAAGTATAACTTTTTTCCCTCTGAATTCATAAAGCCGATCCTTCATGTATTCTTCTGTTATTTCAAACAGTCCCAACAAAGCCTATCATCTCATACAGGCTTTCAAGCTAAAAGGATTGAATGTGGATAAGCTGCGAGCCGAGTATCAGTCATTGGAAACGCAGAAAAAAGAACTGACCGCAACCTACAAGAACTGCGAAATAGAGGTGCGAAATTTGAAACGGAAACAGGAAAATCTGAATCAATATCTCGGACGGACACAAACCGATCCGGTGCAGGAACAACAGACAAAAAACAAAAATCACAGCTTATAAAACAATAGGGGGAGAATCCGGAAAATCGGCTCTGCCCATTTGTAACTATTCACAAATCTTATATCAGTTTTTAACGTTTACACAAAACTTGAAACGGTCTCAAAGTTAAAAGCGAAATCCCTGCCATTACAAAATGATAATTGGCTTTTTAGAAATAGTTGTTCTCAGATTTTCTACAGAATTGAAAAAAGCCCAAACCACAAGGGGTTGAGCTTCATTTGTGCATTCGTTTTTTCTGCTTTTGGGTATAAAATCTCTGCTGTTAAATATAGAATATTTGTTTGTTTTTGTCAAGTGTTACTTGCAATTCTTCCCACATACTCTCAACCAATCCACACAGAAACTGCCGATTATCCACATCATCAACCAGAATCATTTTTTCGCACCATCATACGGCGATTC
>ENA-OQAN01001050-OQAN01001050.1-human-gut-metagenome-genome-assembly--contig:-NODE-1050-length-12813-cov-1.563456_pt1 | contig 12813 bp, 12 predicted proteins | sample MGYA00242735_ERZ504527 | MGnify/ENA primary metagenome ERZ504527 (study PRJEB26092, sample SAMD00036230) | human gut metagenome | host: Homo sapiens | study: EMG produced TPA metagenomics assembly of...
ATCGAGATATTTTCGGGAAAAGAACATATACTTTTTCAAAAGGCAGGTCCAAGTCCACGTAAACAACTTATAATCAATGTAAAGAATAACAAAAATCCCAAAAAGGAATATCCAATAAAATAATTTGTCAATACCCCGGATTTTGTTCAGTACCCCATTCATCACTATTACCTTTTCAGGTATCGGGAAAACAGTTGTATAACCGTTTTCTTCACCGGGAAGCTGTGGACGGAAGCTATACGGACGAGTGAATTGACGGAAACGGATCAAGTCCTGACGCCTCCAGCCTTCCCACGCCAGCTCCATCTGCCTTTCATCCAGCAAGTTTTCAAGAGTTGCTTCACGATACGAAGCTCCTACTCTGGCACGGACTTCATTCAATTCTCCTGTTCCATCTTCGCCATTTCTCACTTTGGCCTCACTCATCATCAGCAACACGTCAGCATAACGGAACAAGACAATATCATTATCCATCAACTTTCCATCTTTTAATGCTGTATTATCCACTTCATATTTCTTCATACGTGCTCCAGCTGTTTGTTCATATACCGAATTGGAAACATCGAGGGCTATTGCCTCTGGGTAATATACCAGCGGAGTGCCATCGTCGAGCAGAATAGGATTTCCCTGTAAATCGTACACCTCATCGGCGAAATAGCAGTAATCGAAACGAGGATCAACTTTCTCTGTGCCATACCCCAAAAGTCTGCAAAACCTCAAGCGTTGCACTTGAACCATTTTCACCTCCTAATCCATAGGCCTTTGCATGATTATAGTGACGGGAGCGGAACAAATATTGCATCTGGTTGGTGTATAAAGTCTTGCTCATCGGTATTACAAAAATATTTTCCTGAGAAGACTCATTGAATATGGCAAAATTTGAAGAATAATCTTTTCTACTGATAACCCATCTGAGAAATCTGTGTACAGTAATATTGTGCAGCTTTCCAAGCATTGAGATTTTCTCCGTTTACAGTAAAGAAGATTTTTCTGCCATCCGGAAAGACACCATCTGTCCAGTCGGAATCCATATATACTTCAGCATTCAGCATCAGCTTAGCCAACAGAAAATAAGCAACAGGCTTTGTCATTCTGCCATAATATTCACCAGGAATATTACTTTCTCTTCGCTCAGGAAAGGAACAGCCTCCTGCAATTCATTTACGATAAAAGTAAAAATCTTATCACGCTCTGCCTGTTTCATTTCCGCACCGGCCGCATCGGAAGTAACAAGCAGAGGAATGCGTCCGAATAAATCCATCGCATAATAATAAAACATAGCACGAAGGCACGTACCTCTGCCTTATAAGCCGGAAGTTCTTTATCAGTATGTGTCGCTGAGAAATGTTCAATCTGCTCCAACGAATAATTACATAGCTTAATACTCTGGAACAAGTACTCCCAAGTATTCAATATGGCATCGCTATTTACTCCCCACTGATGCAGGTAGAGTCCTTGCCAGAATCCACAATCATACCAGTCACCTCCACGGGTGGGCATAATAGCCTCATCGGTCGTAAAAGTATTCAGGTCATAGATACCTCTCCCTGTTCCCTGCAATCCCTCACTGTCTTTATAACTGCCTACACAGTTATAAAGCGATGCTACACAATTCCGATAGAGAGCCGGCAGTGTAGAATAAGCATTATCTCCCAATAAACCATCCCGAGGATCTTCTTCAAGGAAACTGCTGCACGATATACTGAACAACGAAGTGCAAGTCAAAAATAATATATATATTTTTTTCATGGCTAAACATTTAAAAATTTAAGACTTAAACTAAGAAGTATAGGTACGCGACAACGGATAAGTCCGTTTATCATCAACTCCCAATGTAGAGTCTACGGTCATACTGTTTATAAGAGGGTTAATCCCGAATAGCCGCTTATTGTTCCCAAGTTGTTGATAGTGAACGCCAGACGCATGTTATGTAAAAACTTCGTATTTTTCAGAGGAACATCATATCCTACTGTCAGATAATCGAAATTAATATAATCTCCATCCTCCAGCCAATAATCAGTTGCGGTCTGATCTTTTATCATTTGTCGGGGAGCTTCCTCCATTACATTATAGTCGGGAAGAATATTCATATTCATATAAGTCAGTGAAGTTCCATTATATATTTTATGTCCGAAAGCTCCGTTTATCTGCAACGATACATCAAAACGTTTATACCGGAAACTAATGTTTGAGCCAAGCAAGGTCTTAGGCATAGCCTGACCTGCCACATAACGGTCTTCTCCGTCTTCCAGATTTACACCTCCCCCATTCAAGTCGGCGATTTCATATTTATATCCACCATTACCATCGGGAACCAATCCGGTACAGTGAGGAAGATAAAAAACTCCCAAAGGCTGTCCTACAATCTGATATACAATATTATTATATCCTCCATGAAAACCTGCCCCGTCAAGTCCGGCTATAACAGTATACTCCGAAGCCGAAATATATTCGCCATTATACATACCATTCAGCGAAAGCAACTTGTTCTTCTGGAAAGTTATATTTGCATTGATATTCAGCTCCATATCCTTAGTCTTCAATGAGTAATACCAACAGAGATTTCTGTACCGCTGTTACGCATAGAACCAATATTGGCGAGCAATGTATTGTAGGTAAAAGGAGGAACACTTACCCGATAATTATAAAGCATATCGGTTGTCTTAGAGTTGTAATAATTGACAGACAACAGCAAACGGTTGCCATAAAAGCCCACATCGAAACCGGCATTGAAAGTATGTTTTACTTCCCACTTCAGATCGGGATTGATATTGCGTAATGTTTCATAAGTCACTACAGGAGAATTTCCGACAGGTGCGACTCCATTGGGCCGGACTAGATTCATCGTCGTATACGAATCTATACCTCCCTGATTTCCAGCGAGTCCATAACCCAGGCGCAACTTCAAATTATCAATCCAGGTAATCTGCTTCATAAACTGCTCGCTTGACACATTCCATGCAGCAGAAACAGACGGGAAAAAGCCCCATTTATGATTTGCTCCAAACTTTGAAGATGCATCTGTACGAGCATTGACTGTCAGTACATAACGGTCGTCATATGTATAATTCACTCGTCCCAGGAAAGACGCCAGATGAGGTTCCTCATAATATGAACCTGTTCCTTCCCAGGGACGCAGAGCTCCAGCCTGAAGATTGTCGAACCCCATAAGATCGGAAGAAAAGTTTGTTACCGTAGTATAAAATCCGGTATATGTATTTTTCTCCAGCTCTGCCAATCCCAATACATCTATGAAATGCTTTTTCAACTGTTTCCGATATGTAAGCATTGCATTCCCTAAGACAGATTCCGAACGGCGGTTTCCACGATACGCCTGTCCGTTTGCCCAGACTATAGTGGGCAAATACTGTGAGTTCTCTGTATCATTATAAGTATACGAGCCGAAAAGAATAAATTTCAGGTCGGGCGACAAATTAAAATTCAAACGGGCATGAGCACTGAAATAAGAAACATCATCACGATCATTGACCTCCATCCAAGCCAAAGGATTGGTTATCTGGCTGGCAGTAGTTATCTGGTCCCAAGCGTCGGTCGTATAATCTTTATGGTTAGGGAAAGTAGGGTTAAAAGCCGCTGCCGAATAAAAAGTTTTCTGATAATCGAACAAATTCCGGTTTTTCTTGACTGATCCAAACAGTCCAAGTTCGCATTGGATAAATTTATCGAATATATCTTGCGACATATTCATATTCGATGTAAAAAGCTTCATGCTTTCATTCTGTATCACTCCCTCACGGTTCAAATAGCCCAAAGAAACACGATAGTTGGAAGCATCTCCTCCACCATAAAAAGCGATGTTATGATTCTGCTGCAACCCTAGTTGTTCTATTTCTTTTTGAAAATCAGTATTACAGCCTTTATCCAGAATAGAAATTCCATTCTCGCTTGTTACTTTCCGATATTCATCGCCAGAGAGCATATCCAGATGACGATAAGCATGGGCAATGCCAAAGCTTCCGTTGTAATTAATACGCGTTTTACCAGAGATTCCTTTTTTGTTGTAATATTAATCACACCCGAGGCACCACGAGAACCGTACTGCGCTGTTTCTGAGGCATCTTTCAAGATTGTAAAAACTTTCTATATCGGTCGGATAGATCGAAGTCAGCATACTTAAATCGCCCAACACCCCATCTACAATTATCAATGGATCATTACCACTTGTCAACGAAGTGGTTCCTCGCATTCGGACAGATTCCAGAGCCGCTGTACCATTACTGCTTTTCATGATAGTCAATCCTGGTACTCGTCCCTGAATAGCTTCCAGCGGATTAGTTATTTGCTCTTTATTCATTTGCTGTTCGGTAATTTGTTCTACCGAACCGGATATGTTCTTCAGTGTACCCCGAGCGTATCCAACCGTTATCACACTATCCGGAAGAGTTGTAATCTCTATTTGTGCATTTACAGGCTGATATAACCATAAGGTTAACGAACAGACAGCAATATACTTCGATTTTGCTTTCCGATATTTCTTCATAAGAATCAGATTTTAAATTAAGGATAATTACGAAATTAAGCAAAAAGGAAGAGAAAAACAACCCTAAAGCCAAAAATAAACGTCCTGATGTTTATTCTGAAAACCTGTATTTTCAGAAAACATCAGGACGTCTACAAAAATATATAAACAAACTTATCTGCTCATCATTCTTCTGGAGCAAACATAGGGTCCCATGCCGGCAGACGGATTGGCTTCTGCTTCAAAATATTCAGTACCTTTTCTGGTACATATTTCTTTTCTACTACCAGACGGAACATATATTCGTCAAACCACTCATCGGTCATAATCAGATGTCCCTTATAACCAGCCTCTGCTCCCCAACTGTTTTCAACCATCCATTTCTTCGGCTTACCGTCTTTATCCAAATCTACAGCCATCAAAGTCATAGCATGGCTGGATCCACTGGCAAAGGTCTGGACACGCTGTTTCTTATTCATTCCGAACGTAGTACCCATCAGTGATTCATAATCAAAATTCTTTAAATCGAGAGTACCACGCTTACTGTCTAAGAATTTCGCGACGTCACAAGAGAAATACATCATTGTACTATCCTTTATTGATTCAATAGCCATTGCTTTTATATCCTCAACAGGTAAATTGACGTAAGTCCAGTTCTTTCCATCATAAACATGACGGTCAAAATCTATTTCGTAGCATTTATAATATTCACGACTGGGGTCGTTCATCAGCATGACATAATTATTGGTTAAGTCATTTCCCAAATATTCCTGATAAAAAGACTGTGGAGTATACTCCTTCGTTTCACCGTTCATAGTCCAGGTAAAACGTTCCACAGGTTCACCGAATGCTAAGGCAAGCATACGATAAACGGTAGAAAGCATTTCTGTCTTTTTAGCTTCAAGTGCAGAAACCTTTACTCCTTTTGCAGCCTCATCACGTAATTGCAGACCGAACTCTCTCAACTTCAAGCCAACCAGACGAGCTATCTGTGATGTGTTTTCACTACTATAGGTTTCTGGCATAACCGAAGACGGAACTACTCCATACTTACCTATAACATCTGAAATACCAGTAAATTGTCCTCCGTCGCTTATAGGATTGCGGAATAACCACTCTACCATCTTATCATCCATTGGTTTTTCACGCGTGTCAATAATCCCCTGCAAGAAAAGATTAGCTTTCTCTAACTGGTCGTAGAAAAAGCAATAGTTCTGAGAGAACTCCATTTCGTCCAGACCATATTTAGCCATCATTTGAGCACGCAATACGTTCAATCCGGTAAAAAGCCAGCAACGTCCAGACTGCTGCTGGTCTGTTATGCCATGTGAAACAACTTTATTGGTGAAGTTAGTATCGAAATTAGCCAGATTTTCATGATTTTTCGCAAGTACTGCTATACTGGTTTCAGCCATGGCATTATAAATAGCCTTATCTGCCGGCGTATGCTTATAGCTGCTTTTAATTTGGTTCAACATGTCTTGTGTAATTCCCCCCTGTTGAGCCTGTGCTCCCAATGCCATTGCCATCAGGCATGCTAACATTATGTTCTTCTTCATATACCTTAAATGTGTTAGTTTCTAAATAATGTGCCAAAAGTACGAATTTGTATTTTAAAAATAATAAAATAAGAAGGTAAAATATAGATTACTTCGAGCGATATTTGTAATTTTGATTAATTTTTGAGTCATACCCATGAGCAAGTTCAGAAGTATAAAACATATTGTCCGATCTACCATCATATTAGCTTTGGTATGCTATTTCGGAATTATCGCCGTTTTGAGTATTCCTTTTATTCAAAAACGGCTATCCGATTTTACGGCTCAAGAGCTCAGCCGTATCATGCAGACTGAGTCAGAATCGGAAATATCGATTTAGGACTGCTGAACCGTGTCATTATACAGAATGTATATCTGGAAGACAAGTCTGGCAAGGAGCTGCTGAAAATAAACCGTTTATCTGCTAAGATGGAGTTATCGTCTTTATTACACGGCAAAATACGCATCAGCAGTGTACAGCTTTTTGGTCTGAACGCTCACCTCAACCGTCCGACCCCTGACAGTAAGACTAATTTCCAGTTTGTACTTGATGCATTTGCCTCAAAAGATACAATCAAGAAAAAATCAACCATCGATTTGCGTATTAATTCCGTATTGATTCGTCGCGGACAGGTCTACTATGACTTACTTTCCGAAGCTCAAACTCCTGGACGTTTCAATTCAAACCATTTAGGCATACAGAATCTTTCAGCAACACTTTCACTAAAAGCCTTAACGCCTGATTCTCTCAATGCGCAAATCAAACGTATAAGTTCAATGAACAGAGTGGATTCAAATTAAAGAAACTGGCACTGAAAATTACAGCCAATCACCATGGATTACAGGCAAACAATATTGAGGTTTCTTTTCCTAACAGTGAGCTGAATATAGATACGCTTGCTGCAACATACGACAGTGCTTCATCTGCTCCTGTAATAAACAATGACACACGTATATGCTCATATGAGAGCTCGTATTACATTGGCTGACTTTGCCATGTTTGTACCTGCACTAGCTCATTTCAATGAAGCTATAAACCTGCGCATGTCGTTGGACGGAAAAGGATATCAAACCAAGTGTATAGACATTTATATATCAAACAATACTCAAAGTCTTTTTGCTGAAAGCAGAAGCTATGATAAACCACTGGAACGAAAAAAAATAATATGTTCCTTTTTGGTAACCTGTCGCAACTGGAAGTAGATAAAGAAGGTATTAACTGGTTACTTTATAACCTAAGTGGCAAAAACAATGTTCCCGATATTCTGAAACGGATTGGGGACATAAGTTTCAACGGAGATATTTCCGGTTATCTGAATCAATTAACAACACATGGCACACTTCTTACAGATGTAGGAAGTATTCGGGCCAATGTAACCATGCACTCCGATACATTAACCCATCTACGTTCTTATTCTGGAAAAATAATCAGTCCGGAATTACAATTAGGGACCTTGTTAAACCAGGAAAAGACACTGGGAAGCACAACATTCGACATAGAATTGCAAGGTTTCAAATATCATGACGGCAAAGCTGAATCATATATTAAGGGAGTGATTTCTTCGTTTACATACAAGCAGTATGAATACCGCAACATCATGCTTGACGGACAATATACTCCAGGAGGATTTAACGGAAAATTATCTTTGGACGACAGCAATGCAAACATTGAAATAAACGGACATGTTGCAACACGACAAGCTGTGCCTGATTTCAATCTAAAAGCTGTGGTACGTAACTTCCGTCCTAACGATCTGAATCTGACAGACCAATATAAAGATACAGATATGTCACTGAATCTGACTGCCGACTTCAGCGGACACTCCATTGATGACATGCAGGGAAAAATCAGTATTGACAGCGTACAGGTCAACGCTCCAGAAAAAGATCAATGTTATTTCTTAAAAAACTTAAGCATATTTGCCGGAAACGTAAGTAATAGTCAGGAAAAACAAATAGAAATCCGTTCTCCTTTCCTCAATGGCTTTGTCAAAGGGAACTATTCTTACCGTACTCTTCCAGCAAGTATACTGAAGACATTGCAACGGTACATTCCGTCATTACTCGTTCTCACAAGGAATTGCCTGAAACAAACAATGATTTTCAGTTCAATTTCCAGTTGGAAGATACAGAGTTATTCTCAAAGGTATTCAAAATCCCTGTTGAACTATACATGCCGGCTACATTAAACGGATATTTTGATGATAACCGTACACGCTTGCAAATTAGAGGTTATCTTCCAGCATTTGTTTACAACGACTCATATTTCGAATCAGGAACGTTATTGTGTAATAACACTTCAGATGAACTGCAATGCCAAGTGCGTATAAACAAACGTCTGCAAAAAGGTGCAATGATTAATTTGGCTGTAAATTCTCGGGTCAGCGACGATAAATTAAAAACTACCATCCATTGGGGAAATAATGTTCCTTCCACTTTTAGCGGTATGGTAGAAGCTATTACAAGTTTCCATAAATCAGAAGAAAGTAATCGCTTATCGACGATGATAGACCTGCGTCCAAGCAAAATTATTTTAAATGATACGATATGGAAAATACATCCATCACAAATAACCATTGATAAAAACCTGATAGAAATCGACAACTTTCTATTTGAGCATCAAAACCAATATGTGCGTGCAAACGGACGTATTGGAAAGGAAACAACAGACTCTTGTCTGGTGGATTTGAGTAATATCGACTTACAATATGTAATGGATATAATTCAGTTTCATGCAGTTAAATTCAATGGTCTAGTAACTGGACGTGTCCACTTACATAATGTACTTAACAATCCGGTGATGTATACCCGACTCAACGTAAAAGACTTTTCGCTGAACGATGCGTTATTAGGTCAGGGAGATATAAGAGGTGAATGGGACAATGAATTAGGAGGAGTACGCTTACATGCCGACATAAAAGAGAATGACCATTACTTCACTAATGTAACCGGGTATGTTTCGCCTAAGGAAAAAGGATTAAACTTAAATATTCAGGCAGGAGGTACAAATCTTTCCTTCCTGCAACCTTTTGTAGAGAATATATTTACAAATATGCAGGGAAGAGTCTTTGGACGCGTCCGATTATACGGCCCTTTCTCCGGACTTGACCTGGAGGGATGTGCTCAAGCAGATGCCAGCATGAAAGTAAATATCCTTAATACATCATTCACCGCTCATGCAGACTCATTCCGTATAAGCTCAGGGCACTTTGCCTTCGACAACATACAAGTAACAGACCCCGAGGACATACAGGGTTAGTTAATGGCGCACTCAGACATACAAAACTAAAGAACCTGATGTATGATTTCCGGTTCAACACAAACAATATGCTGGTATATCACACGGAAAAGGAAACACCTGAATTTCCTTTCTATGGTAAAATATATACAACTGGAGAAGTGTTGCTGCGCGGAGGAAACAATACACTTACTGTGGACGGGACATTACGAACTGATCCACAAACAAAGTTTACATACGTAACCGCCACAGCAGCTGAAGCAACCAATACACAATTCATAAAATTTGTGGATAAGACTCCCCGAAGACAGCAAGAAAACATTCAGACTGAATTATATCATCATTTAAACAAAACAAATAATAAGGAGGAAGAAGACACTCCTACTGATACCCACATTAATCTCCAGATAGAAGCAACTCCGGCTGCTACCATGCGTATCGTCATGGATCCTATAGCAAGAGATAACATTTCTGCAAACGGAACCGGCAACCTGCGTATCAACTATTATAATAAAGGAGATTTCCAGATTTTCGGTAACTACAATATCGAAGAAGGAATATACAAAATGAGCATGCAGAATGTTATCCATAAAGATTTCATCCTGCAATCAGGAGGAACAGTTTCATTCAACGGAAATCCACGAGAAGCCAATCTGGATGTACAAGCTGTTTATACCGTTAACTCTGCTTCATTAAATGATTTAGTGGCTGATGCTTCAAATACCAAAGGAACTGTAAAGGTAAACTGTTTACTGAATCTGAGAGGTAACCTGACGGCTCCTACATTAAAATTCGACCTGGACTTGCCGACCGTTAGCGATGAAGACCGGGAATTGGTACGAAGTTTAACCAGTACAGAAGAGCAAATGAATACACAAATTATTTATTTGTTGAGTATTGGAAAGTTTTATACCTTTGATTATGCCAACAATGCCAATCAGTCGGATGCAACAAGTTCACTGGCTTTCAGCACACTTTCCGGACAGTTAAATAATATGCTTTCTCAAGTAATAGACAGCCAGAACTGGAACGTGGGAACCAATTTAAGTACAGGCGATAAAGGGTGGACTGACGTAGAGGCAGAAGCTATTCTTTCAGGAAGACTGCTTAACAACCGATTAATTATTAATGGTAATTTCGGTTACCGCGATAATCCTATGCGTAACACCAACTTCGTAGGAGATTTTGAAGCAATGTGGCTACTGACTAAAAACGGTGATTTCCGTCTGAAAGGATATAACCAAACCAACGACAGATACTTTACAAAATCTACTCTGACAACACAAGGAATAGGTTTAATGTATAAAAAAAAGATTTTACGAACTGGCGCGAATTATTTGACTGGATTCTATTAAAAACGTCGCAGCAAGCGTAACAGCCAATAAGAAAAGAACAACAACATTATAAAACAAACTATCTCATTATGGAAAAGAATTATTTCTTACCCGCCGAATGGCATCCACAAAGCTACATCCAGCTGACGTGGCCGCATAGCGGAACCGACTGGAACTACATGTTAGATGAAGTAGAAACATGTTTTTTCAACCTCGCCAGTGAAATAGCTTCCCGGCAACCTCTTTTACTGATTGCCCCTGAATATCCAGAAAAATTAAAAGACTTCAAATATAAAGACAATATACATTTTGTAAAATGCCCGACCAACGATACTTGGGCACGCGATCACGGCTTTATCACATTGCTCCAAAATGACGGGACTCCCCTGCTGCTAGATTTCTGTTTTAATGGTTGGGGAATGAAGTTTGCAGCAAATAAAGATAACCTGATAAACTGGAATTTATATCAGAGCAATCTGTTAAAAGGGAGTTATACAAACTGTCGTAACTTTATACTTGAAGGAGGATCTATCGAAAGTGATGGTAAAGGAACCATGCTTACAACTTCTACCTGTCTCCTCGCTCCTAATCGGAACGACGTAATGACGCGTGAGGACATAGAGCTATACTTAAAAGAAAGATTTAATCTTCAGCAAGTTTTATGGCTGGATCACGGATTCCTTGCAGGTGATGATACTGACAGCCACATAGATACATTGGCTAGACTTTGTCCGGACAACACTATTGTTTATGTACAATGTACAGATAGCGCAGATGAACATTATGATGAACTCAGTAAAATGGAAGAACAGCTGAAAACGTTCCGTACACTGGAGAATACACCATACCGCTTGCTTCCTCTGCCTATGCCAACAGCTATTTATGATGAAGAAGGTGAACGTCTACCTGCAACATATGCCAATTTCCTGATAATGAATGATGCCATATTGTATCCGACATACAACCAACCGGATAACGATCAAAAGGCTGCTCAGATATTAGCACAAGCTTTTCCTGAAAAAGATATTGTAGGAATAGATTGTTGCCCACTAATTAAGCAACATGGCTCATTGCATTGCGTTACCATGCAATATCCGGAAAGTGTAAAAAACAGCAAACATTAAAATTTTAACCGATATGAAAAGAACCATTCGAGTAGGTATCGTACAACAAGCATGTACGAATGACCTGAAAATAAATTTGGAAAAATTGCACCGATAATAATTGCTTCTGTTGTACAAGCCGGTGCACAACTTGTTGTTCTACAGGAATTACATAATACCCCCTATTTCTGTCAAACAGAAGATACATCTTTATTTGATCTGGCAGAGCTATCCCCGGACCGTTCAACCGGATTTTATAGTGAAATAGCAGCAGCTTATCATATAGTATTGGTTACTTCACTATTTGAGCGTCGTGCACCCGGACTTATCACAATACAGCCGTTGTATTCGACTCTGACGGAAGTATTGCGGGAAAATATCGTAAAATGCATATACCAGATGATCCTGCCTATTATGAAAAATTCTATTTCACTCCAGGTGATCTGGGATTTGAGCCAATAGAAACAAGTCTGGGTAACTAGGTGTTCAAGTATGCTGGGATCAATGGTATCCAGAAGGAGCCAGACTGATGGCATTAAAAGGTGCAGAGCTACTTATTTATCCAACAGCAATCGGATGGGAAAGCAGTGATACACAAGATGAAAAGATGCGTCAGCTTGGAGCATGGGTAACAGTACAACGTGGTCATGCCGTCGCAAACGGACTTCCTGTCATCGCCGTAAACCGAGTAGGACTTGAACCTGATCCTTCTGGACAAACCAATGGTATCCAATTTTGGGAAATAGCTTCGTAGCCGGACCACAAGGAGAAATCTTGCAACAAGCAAGCAAATCTGAAAGAAGAAAATCTACGTAGTAGAGATAGATATGAACCGAAAGCGAAAATGTTCGTCGCTGGTGGCCATTCTTGCGTGATAGAAGAATAGACGAATTTGATGAACTGACCAAACGCTTTATCGACTAACAAATTTTCGTTCTAGCTTCAGAACTATAATTAATACAAACATGAGAGTGCCTCAAAATTAAATAAGCATTCCAGAAAGTATAGGATAGTACTTTTAGAATAAAAAAAATAGCCGTATCAAACTTTATTTAAGTAATGATACGGCTATTTATCTTATGCAATAATCAGTATTAAACTTCTCTATACAAGACTTTTC
>ENA-OQAN01001051-OQAN01001051.1-human-gut-metagenome-genome-assembly--contig:-NODE-1051-length-12811-cov-6.126695_pt1 | contig 12811 bp, 18 predicted proteins | sample MGYA00242735_ERZ504527 | MGnify/ENA primary metagenome ERZ504527 (study PRJEB26092, sample SAMD00036230) | human gut metagenome | host: Homo sapiens | study: EMG produced TPA metagenomics assembly of...
AAATACTTGTTTATCCACAAGTACCCTTTCTTCTCTACGCTTGAATCCTCATCACAGGCAACACCTTCATAAAAGGCATCCATTAATCGTTTACAAGCTCTAGGATCTTGGCAATTTTATCAAACAAAGCCTCTGCCTTTTCTTCCCTAGGAAAATTGTTGGCATGATTCTCACTTCTTTTCTAATCCTTTCGACAAACAGATACAAGAAGTCTTCCTTTAACACACTTTTTGTATCTGTTTTGATGGCTTGCCTACTCAGACTAAAAGTATTATACTAACTCCAAGAAAATATGTGAAATGTATATTTTAAATATACATTATACAAAAATTATATGGAGGTTATACAATGACACTAGACTATTACCGCATCTTTTACTATGTAGCTAAATATAAAAGCTTTTCAAAAGCCGCTCAAATCCTACATAACAACCAGCCCAACATCTCAAGAACCATGAACAACATAGAAAGTGAATTTGGATGTAAGCTTTTAGTACGCTCTCATTCCGGTATTACTCTAACACCCGAAGGTGAACAACTCTATTGACATGTTGCGATAGCCATTGAACAACTTTACCAAGGAGAAAGTGAAATCCTTTCAAATAAAACCTTAGAACATGGACATATATCAATTGGTGTAAGTGAAACGGCTCTAAATATCTTTTTATTATCCAAGCTTGAACAATTCCACAAAGCCTATCCACAAGTCAAAATCAAATTATCCAACCATTCCTCTATTCAAGCTGTTGATGCCTTAGAAAAAGGAATTGTCGATATTGCGATTGTCACAAGTCCGATCAATATCAAAAAGCCATTACGTGCAACTTCACTCTATTCCTTTGAAGAAATATTAATTGGTGGAAAAGAATATGAAAGCTTAAGCAATGAAATTCTAGACATTCAACAAATCTCGCACTATCCATTTATTACCTTAGGCAAAAATACAAGTACATATACCTATTATTCAAACTTATTTTTAATTCACCAAATCCCTTTTCATACCGATTTAGAAGTGGCTACTGCCGATCAAATACTTCCATTAGTCAAACACAACCTTGGCATTGGATTCTATCCTAAAGAATTAATTTCTAAGGATTCTGATATTTTTGAAATTCAAACAAATATAAAAAATCCTGAACGAGATATTCTTCTTGTCCAGGATGCAAGTCGTGCAACCAATATTGCCACACAAAAATTCATTGACACACTTTCTTTATAATTCAAAGTTTACCAAATATGCATTACATGCTGCATCACTAAACTTACAATTGTGATACCACACCAACATGTTGCACCGACCGCAATTGGCTTTCCACCCGTTTGATCAACTGAATTACATTGCTGTTAAGTCCAATGGCCGCCATAGCCATAATGATCAAAAACTTCGATAATTCTTTAAGTGGTGCAAATACACTAGAGTCTACTCCAACATTTACACAAACCGTTGTAAAAACAGCTGCCAAAATAAAATAAAGTATAAACATTGGAAAGGCACGTTTCAAACTAAAGTTTGATGCTTGTCTTTCTTTTTTAGCACGAATAAAAGATAGTCCGAGTGTAATTGGAATAATCGCAAGTGTACGAGTTAATTTTACTGTTACCGCCTTATTTAATGTGGCACTACCAAGACCCCACATACTATCCCAAGTTGAAGCCGCTGCTGTCACACTTGATGTATCATTAATGGCTGTTCCTGCAAAAATACCAAACGCATCCCCATGCATGGTATCAAAACCCAACGCCTTTCCTAGAATAGGAAAGAAAATAGCTGCAAGTACATTAAAGAAAAAGATAACTGCGATGGATTGGGCAATCTCATCATCATCCGCATCAATAACAGGGGCTGTTGCCGCAATGGCAGAACCACCACATATAGATGAACCAACACCGACAAGAATCGATGTATTTGAAGGCACTTTTAAAACCTTTTTCATAACCCACGCAAGTACTAAAGATGTAGTAATTGTACAAACAATGATTGGTAAAGACTGTTTCCCTGTTTCAAATATAACACCTAAATTCATTCCAAATCCAAGTAATACAACAGCCGTCTGTAAAACTATCTTAGAAGTCCATTTAATACCAGCTTCTGCTTTTCCTTTATCATTCCAAAACATCGCGATAATCATTCCTGCAAGAATCGCAATGACAGCACCACCAATGACTGGAAACATCTTTCCAATGATCCATGATGGAATCGCAATTAAAAGACAAATTAAAATGCCTTTTCCATATTTATTAATAAAATTCATTCAATAATTCCCTCCATGAAGAGAATTGTAGCACTATACAACAATAAGGTAAAATTATATAATTCTATCGAATAATAATATTTTCTTATCATTGGAGGTACATATGCTAGATTATCGAACTGAAACATTTCTTACTGTATGCAAAACATTAAATTTTACAGCAGCCGCCAAACAATTAAATATCACACAACCTGCTGTATCGCAACACATTCATTTTTTAGAAAAACAATACAATACAATCCTATTCAATTATAAGAATAAAGAATTAAGTCTAACTCCATCTGGTCAAATACTATATAAACATTTATTAACAATGAAAAATAATGAACAAGCCTTAATGAATGAAATCAACAATATTACATCCAACATTGAAACTCTCTCCATTGGAGTCACTATGACCATCGGTGAATATGCGATTGTAGATAAATTGGCAAACTTTATTCAAAATCATCCAGAAATCAACGTCCACCTTCACTATGGCAATACATCTAAACTGCTCGAATTACTTGACCATGGACAAATCAGTATGGCTATTGTCGAAGGAAATTATCCAAAAGAAAACTATTCTCATAAAAAATATAGCACAGAAGACTATATTGCAGTCTGTGCTACATCCCATCAATTTAATAAAGAACCCCATACCATTCATGATCTAATATCTGAACATCTTTTAGTGCGTGAAGAAGGTTCTGGAACAAGAAACATTCTTGAACAAAGTCTAATTGCCCACGGATTACACATTTCAAATTTTATACATTATACGCAAGTAGAAAATATGCATACCATCATGAATCTGTTGAAAAAAGATTGTGGAATCTCTTTTCTATATAAGATAGCTGTAGAAAAAAGAATTAAAATCAAAAGAACTCAAAGAAATTACTTTAGATGATTTTAAGTTACAACACGACTTTGACATCATCTGGGAAAAAGAAAGTATCTATGCCGATAAATATCTATCAATCAGTGAAGAATTTATTTAATAGTCGATTCGCAAGTACTACACGACCTTCTTTTATAGGACAAAAAACATTCTTAATCCAAAAGTGTTCAGCTTGAAGATTTCCATTTATCCAACCTAAGCGAACTTCTTTATATTCAAGTGTTGTTAAATAATCAATAAGTTCATTGACTATTGCACTTCCAACCCCATTCTTTTGTACACTGATATCCATCATAAAGAATCCAATGAATACAATATCCTTTTTTGGATATCCATCAATTAAATCTAAGACTGCAATTAACTTCTCATTCTTAAAATATCCTACATAATACTTATCCTTGAAATCAATATTGTTTGGAAGAGCCATCATATCCGATTCAATACTCTTTCTTGTCACATAAGGAGGTCGATATTGATAATATAAGTGATTTTTACTACAAAGATCATATATTTGATCAATATCATTCTTTTGTAGTTTTCTAACATAATATTTCTTAGAAAAGAATAACTCATCCATAATTTATTTCTTCCTTTTTGGATTTGGAAGCTCATCATACATCACTTGAAACAAACCTTCCAAAAATTTCCGGTTATCCACTTCTTCTACCAACAACATTTCTTTGGCTCCGTCATATGGTAATTCATATTGAACTTTTGACATATAATGAATTGCGGATTCTACAGGCTTAACAAGTAATCGATCATCATATATACCACCAACAATTTTTCCTCGATAATAGAGGATATATTCTTTGATCATAGCTCGATACGTAATTTCTTCTAAATTTGATAATTGCCCCATTATAAAATCTAAATATTCTTTAGTTGATGCCATTTTGTCACCTCATATTCCCATTACGTAAATTTGACAAGGATTATTTTCATCCCACAACGAATTCAGCACTTCAAATTCTTTAAATCCTAATGAAATATAAAATCGATTTGTACAATCATAATCTTTATACATTCCCATCTTTACTGTTTTTACCTGGATAAACGAATATCCACTTTCCTTTATACTTTCCTTTGCGTATTCAAATAATGCTCTTCCAATTCCTTTACGATGATATTCTTTTAACACACCCATTACAGCTAGTTCAACCGTATCTTTACCCGTTTGTTTAAGATACAAAAATCCAACAACCTTATCCTTTTCTATGGCACAAAAGAAATCTTTTCCTACACTATCAAGAATATATTCTTCGCGTGCTTCTATAATCCCAAACCATTCAGGCAATGCTTCTAATATGGCTCTTGTGATTTTCTTTTTTTCTTCATCATCTACAACTTTAATAATCTTCATATTCATACTTCCTTTACTCATCGTTCAATAATTGTTGTAATATTTCTTTTTCATCATCGACTATACAATGAATTTATTTAACTTCCTTTAAAATTTCTTCAGCAGTGACTCCAAATAGCTTAGCTAAAGCCATTAGATTCGTTGTACTTGGATCCGATGCACCAGATTCCCACACTTAAAGATATTAGTATGTAAAAAAATTTGTTTAATCAATTTTTCCAATGAATCTATAGAAAATCTCAACTTCTTGAACTCTATGTCCATCTTCATCTTTTGTTGCTTCATGTACAACAATCTTATCAATCAATGCATTCAAAAGCTCTGCAGTCAACTCAGATGGATTTGCATATTTTTTAATCAGCTCAATCCATTTTGCGACATCTTCTTCCGTTTGCATTGCACGTTCCATTTCTTGTTTGAGAATCAAGATTTTTTCATCTAACTCTTTCTGCTCCTTTTGATATTTCTCAGAAAGCATATTAAAATTATAATCAGTAATTCTTCCGGCAGACCAGTCCTCATACAACTTGATAAAAAGATTATCAACCTTTTTTTTGCGGCGTTCTACGTTTTTCAACTCATTCAACTGCTTTTGTTTAACCGAATCGCGCACGCTATCGCGATCATTTAATAATTTATTTAACAAATCACCCTCATCTTGCTGCACTACAGCAGTCCAATATTGAACCCTTGAAAGCACATATTCATAAAGAACGTCGTAGCGAATATAGTGCATGCTACAATGCTTTAATCCTTGTCCGTTATTACTACAGTGAAAATATCCATATGGTGTTTTATTCTGAGTATTCAGAACATATGCCATAGACCATCCGCAATCAGCACATTTCACCATACCGGAGAAAATTTGAACGGTACCGTCTTTTCTCTTTCTTCGTCTCTTGACAATCTGCTCTTGTACTCGATAAAACACTTCATTTGGAATAATTGCATCATGCGTGTTTTCAACCACAAACCACTCTTCTTTAGGTGTACGAATCTTTTTCTTATTCTTAAAAGACACCTTTTTTTGTTTATTGTGCACGCTATTTCCAATGTACGTCTCATCCTTCAGAATACTTTTGACTTGAGCAATCGTCCAAGCATACTTTTTTTCCTCTGATGCATTGGCATAGACATTGGCAAATGTACCGTCTTTTTGATATTTCAAAAACCTGGAGTTGGAATCTTTTCGTCGATAAGAGAACGAGTAATGCTTGCAGCACCTTTTCCATGAAGAGCAAGATCAAAAATCTTTTCAACAATCCAACTCGTTTCTAAATCGATCAAAAGATGTCCCTTCATATCCGGATCTTTTTTTATATCCCACCGGGGCATATGCACCATAATGGGCTCCGTTGGAAAATTTTGCACGAAAACCAGCTGTAACTTTCTTACTAGTTTCTCTAGCATGCATCTCGTTCAAAATGTTAAGAAACGGAGCAAGTTCATTTTCGCCCGATAATGTATCGTAATTATCATTCACGGCAATGTAACGTACTCCTTTGCTCGGAAAGTAAAAATCCGTATATTGACCGGTTAAAATATAATTACGCCCCAAACGAGATAAATCCTTTGTAACGACACAATCAATTTTTCCATCTTCAATGTCATCAATCATTCTTTGGAATCCCGGTCTATCAAAGTTTGTGCCAGAATAACCATCATCAATATATTCGTCCACCACGGACAATCCGTTCTCAGATGCATACTTACGCAACATAATGCGTTGCGTTTGAATGCTACTGCTTTCTCCCTTAAAATCATCATCACGGCTAAGGCGAAGATATAAGGCTGTTTTATATATTTTTTTGTTGTTCGGTTGTTCCATTATAATTAATCCTCCTTTATCAATAAGAACAACCCCGCTTATATTAATATTTACAATCCAAATATAACATAAGCAGAGTATATTGTCAGTTTCTAAGTAAAGATTCTTTACTCTTTGAAAACTATAATTTTGCAGATGCTGCATGCTGAATTACATTTACCATCAATGCATCCAATGGTTTTCCTTTTTCCGCGAAGTGCTCTGTGATTCTAATACGATTTTTCCCGATTACAAAATACTGAATACCATCTGCCATCATCTGCAGTGTACCATTAACATCGCGATTAAGATTTTCACTATTTTTCATTGGTTAAATACCTCCTTCGCAATGTATATGTCAGAAAAAGTTTTCTCAGAGCTCACCCTGATACCAAAATTGGCGAACCTAGTTTTAATACAATCTACCCTACTTATGTAATTTTGTTATTTTAAGCAAAAAAACCAGCACAATTAATGCCGGGATTTTTTTCAATACTATTCGTATCAGCAAACAGAATTCAGACCAAAAAAACAGTAGACATGAAGAAAGGGGAGTTTTGATTATATCAATTTTGATAACAAAAATAGTATAATAATGTTCTGAAATTCTGCCCTCATAATTTATATGTCATAAAAATATTTCAGAAACAATAAAGTGTAAAAATTATTAAACGCATTAAATAGAAATCAATTTGGTGAGTTTTTTGCGGATAATTATTCCAATTGCTTGAAGTTGAAACAACAACTAACTATTCACTTCCAAAATTGTATTACAGAATAAAATTTGCTTTTTCAAAACGCTTTCCTCATCGAATTCCTTACATATATATTGAGCAGTTATAAAACTCCCTGCTCAATAGGGTATACTCTAAAATACATTCAAATCCTTGCCTCTATGTGTTAAAATAGAGTTGAAAAATGTGTTTTTGAGCATATTGCCCACCACGTTATAGAGTTTATTTAAACAACAGGAGGACTAAAATGGCTAAAGGAAAAAACATCGCATATGTCAGAGTATCAACGACAGATCAAAACGAGGCAAGACAGAATGAAGCTCTTGATAAATACAATATTGACAAGTGGTATATTGAAAAAATCACAGGTAAAGATACTAATCGACCTAAACTTATTGAGATGTTAGATTTTATCCGCGAGGATGACACTGTTTACGTGGAAGAATTCTCAAGATTAGGCAGATCCACACAAGACCTACTTGACATAGTGCAACATATAGAAAACAAAGGTGCTAAATTTATTAGCATCAAGGAGAATTTCGATACTAAAACACCCGCAGGCAGACTTCAAATGACAATGATGGCTGCTATCGCAGAATTTGAAAGATCTATGATTTTGGAAAGACAACGCGAAGGAATTGCTATCGCAAAAAAAGAAGGAAAATATAAAGGTCGCAAAAAGATCAAACGAACAGACATTGATATTCATTATGATAGATATATGTCTAGGAAAGCAAGCAAAACTCAAATTGCTAATGAGCTAGGAATTAGTCGAAACACTTTAACACGCCTATTTAACGAGTATGAAAAAACACTTTCTGGAGATGATTAAAAATGTTACTTGATCTATTAGAAACTTGTGTTTCTGAAGAAGAAACGGTACGTATCATCGCTGAAAAAATAATAAACGGAGTAACCGATGAGGAATTGCTAAAGCAGTACCCTAATGAGTTAGTCGAAAGAGCACACTCATATGCTCTCTCGGTGTATTATTAAACACATACTCTCATAAAAATTGGGAAGACGATAAAAATTGCCTTCCCTTTATTTATCTTTGCATCGCTTTTTGCATAAGTGCCCAAAGGCCATGAAGCAGTGCCCCCATCGTATGTTGTCCTGATGCAGCAGATCTAATAGGAACAGATACTACACCACGGACAGCAGATACCTTCCCAACAGAAGTGATATTCTTAATTTCCTTCTTTGTGATATCCTTAATTCTTTCCTTATCTCTTACTTTTTTCATATCGGGACCAATTAAATCAATTCTATTAATTTCTGAATCAATCGCTTCTTTTCCAATAAATACTTTTCCGTCGACTACCATTTTAAGATTGTCTGGATCCAAGAATTTCACTTTACGACCGTTAGCTTTAATTTCCGGTGTTTCAGACACATTATCCGCCTTCATCAAATTAATTGCTGCTTGTCTAGTTTTTTCAGCATGTTTGACCATATCGTCCTTGTCTTTTGCAATTTGTGCCTGTCTAAGTTTTTCATCGATATTATCTATCATGATCACTACCTCCTCAATTTTTTTATTTTCAATTACTATATGTATGATAAAATCCACTGAAACAAAATTTTATCTGAGTTTTTTGTTGTATGAGAATATTTCTAACATATTATTAACGAGTATAGATAATTGGAGTTCAAAAGAGTTAACGCTTAGGACTCAATTTCTATATCTCATTGTTTCCTCGTGTTAGTCTCCTTTCACAAAGGGTGGTTGTAGTGTTCCGGATTGCAACCATCCACTTTCAAATTATCCGGATATTTTAGGAGGAATTTTAAATGAACAAAGAAAGACTTAGAAAAGATGTATACGAAATGGTATGGGCAAAACTAACCCAACAATTAAAAATGCACATTGCTATCGAAGAGGATCCTGAAGATGATAAACTTGATGACATTGAGCCTTGATTAGTGTTTCGAAATACTATGGCACTTTCTCTTGGGTATTATCACGCGAAGGACAAGAATTACAAATCCATGCACTTGATAATGGAAACGTTACCTTAGTTATCGAAGAACAGGTTCATCGTACAATAGTTATTAAACTCAACTATGAGAACGACTCTAACGAATTTTTAACAACCGTCGAAAATACAATTGTAGACTTTATCCAGATTTTTTATACTGGAAACTGGCATATCCTAGCTGATTACCTTAGCCCAGCAGCTTCTGGTGAAACCGACTGGCGAGAGTTACTTGACCTTTACAAAAAATACGAGGCAGAACATCCATATATGTGTGGAAATATCACATATTTGTAAATTCCTAAAATACAGTACAAAAACGACCATATTAGAGTATTTTCAACTCTGACATGGTCGTTTTTTTTAGCAACGTCTAATCACAGATGAAACTAATAACCTCTAATTGCCGAAACAATAGAATCTGTATTCCATCTTGGTATTTTTTATTTTTTTCTAATCTTTTCCATTCATCGTTAAATGGCTTAACCGGTAATTTTTTTTCAATGTCGTTTATTACATTAAACTTTTCAGTATTAAGCAGTTTATAGTTACGAATAAATAACAGCCATATAACACTAAACACTATTCCAGCCACAAGTATAAATAAAGATTTCACATCCCAATTAATTGAAATTGCTGCTACAATAGCCAAATTCAATGTTACAAAAATGCTATTCATCGTATCTCTTCGTTGACTAACTGAATTCGCCATTTCAACACAAGTTTGCCATTGGGCTAATACAATTTCTGTTTTATCATCTGTTGTTTTCAATAACATACCTCCTTATATTTCGTAAATATCGTATAAAACCTCTTTTTATTGTGTATTTCGAAACACAACAAGCATTTTCTGTAATATTTGAGAATTTAAATATTCTTCTTTGATAGCATCCATATTATAACCATCAACTTCTTCGAAGTAAGGTAACCATATATTGTCAATATAGTTTTCCTTTTTATCCCAATTAAGCTTGAGATATTCTTTGAAATTCTCTTTTTCACTATCACACTCAAATACAAGAATACATTTCATAAACCGATTATGTGCAATTGTTTCATCATCACCATCTGGATGATAGTAAAATTCGTGAACAATATATTCAATAGAGTTTTTAATATAATACTTAAAAGCAACATCCCAATTATGATATTGTGTCAATGAAATACCATCTGTTCTTGGCTAAGGAGTAAAATAGCGTCCACCATCAAGAGACACACCCTCTAATGAAGCAAGCATTGTTTGATGATAATATAGATTAATATCATACCATCTAGGATGAATATCTGTTTGATTGAATAAATAGTATTGATATCCATTTTTGCTATCGTCCATTACTGTTTCTATTGTAAATTCAGGTGAAAATCTATAATACATTTTTTCATCAAAACTGCCAGGTGAACAATCCCATAAATCAGGATTTTTCAGATATATCATCATTCTTTCTAGTGCAGGTAAATCTATTCCGAATCTTTTACGCCATAAGTATTCAACATCATTCAAGTCAGCTTGTTTATCTATTGCAGTATTGTTATCAACAATTCGTGTATATATATGATAAGGACGAACTATCTTTCCATATAATTCCCCTTTTTCATTTTTGACCGATTTATCCCGATATTCCTTATCTAAGTAAAATGGTGTATCAAGGCTATCCTTTATAATAAGCACATCTATTTCATGATTATCTATGGTTATAGTTTGAACTTCAATTCTAGGGCGGACTCCTCCTGCAAAAGAAATATTTCTTAAAATATCTACTATGCTTTGCTGGTTTCGTCTTCTTTTATCATCTTCGATACCTTTGATAGCAAAGTTTTTATCTTCCACGCCAAAGATGATATATGAATCTCTTCTTGGCCGATTATTTGCCATACATAAAATATCATGAACCAATTCTGCTTTATCATGATGGTGTACTTCTTTAAAATCCCACCAATCATCTTCACGATGTGTTGCTATCAATTGTGTAATTTCGTCATAAAGCATTTATTCACCATCCTTCTTCAAACCATAGTAAGTGGATTCTTCAGCCACCTTTAAGACGGTATCAACAGGAGTATACTGATAAAGCTTTGCATTTCCACTCGTACCAGCTGTGGTCATGTCAGAATTTTCTTCGAAATTCTCAACCTGTTCCATAACTTTGTTGAACACTTCAGGGCTATACTGTGGTGGATATCCATTCTTAACAAGACAAATCTTAATATCAAGTTTCAACTGATTTCTGACATTCTGGTTGTTAAGCCAATCTGCAAAGGAAGATTTAGTATCGATTATTTCTTTAACCTTCTTTGCAAGGCTTTTGCATTTGTCATTCACAACTACACCGTCAATTTCTTTATCAATTCCATACTCAAAGTTGTACTGATCACGTAAAGCAATCAAAATATCATAGAATGCCTTTTCTTCAAAAGTTAATCCGATTTTACGGAAACTTTCTCTGTTTTCATTCATCTGACGTAGAATAGCAAGTGCCTGTTCAGTAGCAGCCTTAATAATATCTTCAGATGCCTGTTCCTGTGTTGCTCCAGCCTCTTCTGCAGTAAGGTGCTTACGTCTTTCATGGTATTCTGCTATTGTCTTCTCAAGCATCTCTTGGAATGTTTTAGCGGCAACCTGATTGACTTTACCATATTCCTTAATCTGCTTACGGAGCATTTTGATCAAAAGTTCAAGCTTAGTAGCTGGCATTTTAACATCAGATAACTTTTCAAAGTATTCCGGAGAGAAGATATCTTCTTCTTCGCCACTTTCAAGAACACTTTCTACTTCATTATATTTAAGTGCTTCTTCAACCATTTTTGCTACTGCACGATCCATTGTATCGGCGTCCACATCGCTTGTACCGCTCATTTTACGTACGAATCCAGCGATAGCCATAAAACATTGAGCAAGGGCAGATTCTTCTTCTCCAAGCTCTCCTGAAGGCTGACAAATATCGAAAGCAGTTCTCATACGTTTTACAGTTTTCAAGAAATACGTCTTAAAAGAAACCTTACTAGTTTCACTACTTAGTTCTTCTGTTGACGCGAATACATATTCTGCAGCCTTTGAAAGTAGCTTATAGCGCTCTATAGGGTCGCATTCAGGATTTAGGAAAGGTAATAGGTCATAATCTACAAACAGCGTTTTAAGGACTTCTAATTCCTCTCTAAATATCATCGTTGCTTGTTCAACATCATCCGAAGTCGGTGCAACTGATGTGTTACCGCCATAAACTTTCATAGCTTCACGCATATTGTCACGAATACCGATATAATCAATAATCATTCCGTGGTCTTTACCCGGAAATTTTCTGTTTACACGGCTAATAGTTTGAATAAGCAGATGTTTTTTAGGGTATGTTAAATTTCTGGTTGGAAAATGAGAAATTTGAATTCCGGAGTGCTACTCTCTAAAAAATAGATTGGTTGGAATTCATAAAATGTTTACAATATTTTTGTTAAATAATTGGTTGAAACTTAGGACGGTATCTTGAATGATATCGTCCTGTTTTAATATACCGATTGGTGTAAGATTGTTAAAAAAGTGTAAGCGTCAAATAAATACCGTCTAGATAAAGAGAAACAGGATATGTACTATAGAAGTGTTCCTAATGAACAAATAGTATATATATCCTGTTCTTTTGTATCGAATCAAGATCAAAAGAACCTGGACATCAAGGCTGTGGTACGGAACAACAGCCTAAAAAACTTCATTTTTTTAAAAAATAAATCTTATTATCTTCTTGATAAAAAAGTTCGTTATTCTCAATTTAACAATATAACAATAAAAAATATATAGTCACTTAACCGAC
>ENA-OQAN01001052-OQAN01001052.1-human-gut-metagenome-genome-assembly--contig:-NODE-1052-length-12809-cov-1.679073_pt1 | contig 12809 bp, 14 predicted proteins | sample MGYA00242735_ERZ504527 | MGnify/ENA primary metagenome ERZ504527 (study PRJEB26092, sample SAMD00036230) | human gut metagenome | host: Homo sapiens | study: EMG produced TPA metagenomics assembly of...
TGATATTACCCCTATAATGGATAATTAGAATTATATATAATTTTTTTCATACTTAATTATTTATTGGAAATTTTGACAACCTACTAATAATTCCATTTCGGAAATGGTCACGTGTCCAAAAGACAAAATCATTTTTTTGCATTACAAAGACTTGCATTCCATTTCTAAATGAATAGCTATATTCTAAACCTATATCAATGGAAGCCTGAAACCCTTTTCTGTTAGCTCCTAAATCTGCTCCAAACCGCCATCTTAAATTACTGTTTTTGCCTCGTGAGATTGTAGGTTATATGCTGCACCTATGCCGAATGTTTTATAGCTCCAGAAACTATCAGAGCATACCTTATTACATACCGGGCATTTATCATATGCTGTAGCTAAATCAATATATAGTTCATAAGCATTGTGATATTTACCTTCAAACTCCAGCCCTACAACTGCATTGACGGTATTTTTCCATTGCCAACCTCCTGAAATATTAAAAAACTTATCACCATCACCAGCCATTGACTTTAGGGAAAAAAATAAGGTGATAACAAGAAATGCTATTCTTTTCATAATCGTAAAATTTTATTCAGTAAAAGCATCTGCATGAAGAATGTCTGCATAATCAATTCTTAATGTTATAGTACGTCCTGAAATCTGTTTTTCAGATATTTCTATGGTAAGAACTTTTTCGTCTGGGAAAGTAAATTTTTCAAAGACAAAAATATTTCGATAGTTCTTCTTGAAAACAAGATTCTTATTAACTTGCATCAATGGAAGTATTTCTATAGATTGAAAATTAGTAGCCTTTGTTTGTTTTTTATCTTCTATTTTGAAGCGTATTTGGTCTATATCATATCGTATTTTTGTTTTATTAATCATAGAAATATCAATAAAGAAATACTTATCTAATGTGTAGATATTGTTTAGTACAATTTTCATTAGGTTACTTTTACTGGAAACATCATAGAATTTATTTTTTGAAATAAACATTCTATGTGCGTAATCATACATTTGTGCTTTGGTTAAGTTCACTTCTGGATTCATATAGCTACGTAAATCAGCATAAGGGATATTAAAGCGAGTGTATGCTTTTGCTAAATCGCTACTATATACTAGCATATATTGTACGAAAAATCTTTCTGTAACAATGGTGATAACTCCACTAGCTCCTTCTTTTGTGGGCTTTATTCTAAGAGAGTTACCAGTAGGAATATCGCCAACAATATCATTGACTGATATATCAACATATTTTATATCTTCCATAGCTATAAAATGCGTTGAAACATCTTTGTTGACGTATATAACCTTTAGTTCTTCTGGGTTTTCACCTGCAAGCTCGATGTTTTCTCCAATAGGGGTGTTCTGTGCATTTCCTGTAATAACAGAAACCATTGTGCATAATGCAATAAAAATCTTTCTCATATTATTGTTCTTTATCTTTGTTGTTTACTAAAAAACTTGTGTGTTATATTTTAATTTGGCTTTGTTTTTTTTGATGTTTTTGGAAAGAGCTTGGGTTGTACTACGGTAAGCATCTTGTAAAGCACCTAAAGCGAATTGTTCTACTCCTTCTGATTGGCTGTTCATTTGTATAGTTTGGCTTCCTATTTGCGCTCCAACATCTTTACTCAAATCTCTAAAAGCTGATGAAGGAACAAAGAAACCTTCTTGTCCGTCATTATCATATACAGATAAATCTACTTTCATTTGTCTGCCATCAACCATTATAGAGGAAATATTAATGTGTACTCTTTGAGCTTTAAAGCCAGATACATTCCCATATAGGTAAGTGCCTTTAGTTAAAAGAGCGTCATTAATCATTATATCATCTAGAAGCCGTATGCGTACTCGGCTACCATCTGTTACTTTTAAAGTTTCATCTAATATAGCTGTGATTAGTGAAGTTTTTTGTTCTTTCCCTACAGTATTAAAATATACTTCTGCGGGATTTTTCGCTTTTACAACTTCTATAGCCTTTTCTTTTGGCTTTTCATCTTGTTTTTTTTGAGGTGTTCTAGGACGTGGATTTTGTAATGAATCTATATAAGCCATTTGCATTTTAAAAAGCTCCATTTCTTCTTGCATCTTGGATTTTTCAGGAGCTTTCCTAGTTTCTGTTTGACTTGATTCATCTATAGTAGGAAATCCTTTTATTTGTTGTTCCAATTCCTTTTCTCGGATTCTAGAAGCTTGATTTAAACTGTCAATTTGCCTTATTTCATCATTGGAGTAAAGAGAACCAGAACTTTCAATTTCGCTAACTTCTTCTTCTTTATCTATGGTTTGTATTGATGAATAATCAGAAGATTTATTGAAAGCTCCTTTGAGTGATTCAAATTTACTTTTTATCTCTCTTTTTTCTAAATTAGCATCAGGAATATCAAGATTTAATTCTTCCGTTTCTACTAATGTAGTTTCTTCTGCTGGGGCAGAGTTTATCATATCCTTAACTAGCCATCCTATCCCTAGAATAAAAGGTAGGATGAGTATCGGAATGATGTACTTAGGCTTTTTAATATCAATCTGTTTCATACGCTATTTATTTAATTTATTGTATAAATTTTTTATTCGTATAGTGTCTTCTGGAGTTAATTTCCCATTTTTTCTTAGCTCATTAATTTCATTTTGCATTTTAATCACTTCTAACAAGTCGTGAACTCCTACTTGTTTTTTTTGTAGGGTACTATCAATGTTAATTTGTACTTTGCTTTTTTCTTCGTTGAAAACTTGCATTGGCTTTCTTTCTGGACGCATTACTAATGATAGAATTGTGACGAAAGAAAGGAATGAAATCGTAATTCCAAACATAGCTTTACGGTGTATATCAGCCCACGCCAATAAGCGTTCACAAGCGTTATTAACTCCGAACTTTTGAAATATTTTAGTAAGAAGAACAACTGTAGCTTGCTCGGCTTTAGTCTTGATACTTTCTTTTCTATCATTCTTTTTATGTTTAAACAGTTTCATTAGAAATTCTTTTTTACTTTATAATCTAGGTCTTTGTTTAGTATCGTTTTCCAATCTGTGATAATAAGTCCATGAGGATTATTTTCAGTACGTGGAATTTGTCTTAATTTCCCTGTAGTTACAAGTTGCCTTTTTAGAATAGAGGTTTCTCGCTCTATACGTTGGATGCCATAGTACTCAAAAGATAGGTTGTTCATGTCCACCTTGATACTATCTGTCATAATTGTTACTGTTGCAGAACTCGCTAATATGGTGTTGAAATATCCTTTTTCTTTTAAATTATTATATTGTTTTAATCCGCTATCATCAATTAGATACATGGCTTTTTCCATGTTGTATTTTATAAATTCATCGTCTGGTGGTAATGTGAAAAATAAAGTGTGGAATAGATTTATGTGGCTCTTACATTCGACTTCCAAGTTGACTTCTGTACCAGTTTGTTTTACTAGTACAGGGACATCATTATCCAAAACATATATTTTTTTTCTTTCAGCTTTTACTAAAGAGAAACAAAAGGCTAGTACCATACCTGAAATAACTATACTAGTTGCAAAACAGCCAATGGATAAAATTCCGGCTAATTTGATTTTATTTTCTAAGTTTTTAATAATCATGATTATGTGAATTTAAAATTTAATGAATCTTTTTACATAGCTGCACTGGCTCCACCTGTAGCCGGAGCTGCTACAGCTTTGGTTGCGATGGCTGCTCCTCCAACCATGCCTCCTACTGCTTGCCCTACTCCAGTTGTACTTACAATCCATGTAGAAACAAAAGGTATTGTAAGCATGGCAAATGCTCCAAGTAATGCTGTAAGAAGGAAGCTATTGACACCTCCAGAGGTCATTCCGACATACATGACAAATGCAGCTTCATTTCTAAGCGCATATTCTAAAATTTCAATTTCTCTTTCTATCCCATATTGCATTACTACTAAAGAAATTGATAATACTATATATGCAATACATGAATATAAACTAACACTGACAAAACGAGCTATCCATTGTATATAAGCATCCCGAAATGCAGGTAAAACAGAGAATGCAAAAGCTAGTGGACCAAGAATAACTAATATTCCTGTGAATATGATTTGTAGGAAAAAGACAAAATAGGTACATACTTGCCAAAAAGTAACGACAATAAATTCAATGATATTAAACATTATCATTTTAACCTTAGCGACTACATATACATATAATCCAGCTATCTTGTCTCCAATAGCTGAGAAGTCTATACTAAAATCATACCATTTCTTATCCTTAACTTCATTTTCGGCTCTTTCAACTTCTAATGAAGTATGTAATAACTCTACTGCTACGCTATCAATGAGTGCATATCTATTACGAGAAAGTAATTCTACTTCTTCTATCTGATTCGTAAACATAGCCTTGCTTCGTGCTGTTAATAACTCTCCGGGATAACTGATTAGATTAATAAAGGGAATCCAGAACATAAAGAACCAATCCCAGTGCGAATGGACGCAATAACGGATAATCTCTAATTTTTTATCTCCACTCATCATTTTGAAGCTTTCTACTCCAAAATATAACAACATAAAGATTGCTGCCAATGCTTGTGCATCCGCAATAAATTCTCCGAATAGAACAGTTGTTTTATCTCTTAGTCCATCAAATAATTCAAATAAGAATTTATCTATTAACTCATTCATGGCTCATTATTGTTTTATTTATATTATTCAATCTTGTTATTAATGAAAGAACCTCTATTAGTTCTTTATCAAAATCTAAATAGGCTTCCCTTTTTTTAGAGTTACTCATATGTGAATCATGGATTATATCTATGTTCTTTTTTATTCTAGTAACTTCATCAGTTATAACTTCAACATGTTCTTTATTACCGCCATTAGAAGAATATTCGACAAGTTTTTTATTTATATCATTAAGAATATCATTTCTACGATTTTTAGTTAAAGTATATTGATAATCAATTTCTTTATCTCCAAATTTGAAGAGTTCCTGTCTATATATGGTATCAACATTATACCCTTCTTTTTCTGTTTCTGATTTATTGTACTCTACGGCTGCCATCATGGGAATTTCTTGTAACTGGAAATTACGTCTATCTTCCTTCCCGTATTTGTCGTGTAACCCTAAGCCCGGCAAAGGAATTTTAATACCCAAAACCTTTTTATACCATATCCAGTAATGATACCATTCTGGTTGTAGTCGTACTCTATCCATAAATTCCATATTATTAAGCACGCTCCATTTCCCTTTATCCTTTACAGGCATTTGGGAATAGGTATTAGAAGTACCAATAATCAACATTAGGGAAAAAAATAAAAGCACTCTTTTCATATTATCTTTTAGGTTTTACTTTATAATTCTGTAATAAATCATCAACTAATTTTGAACGATTATCTTTGTATTTAAATACCCCCGGAGCTAATGTTTGTAATACTCCATTTCTTTTTGCTGTTTTCATCTGTCGGCATACAGCGTATGCTATACCTCTCATGTTTCTTAGTTCATTAATAACATACTTAAGCAAGTCTATTCTTTGCTTATTATCCATAAGGTTTACATCTGTCCCGACAATAGCGACCTGATAAATGTATTGTGTCAAATCCGCAGTGCGATTTACTAATTCTAGCTCTGTTTTTGCTGACACCAATAATAAAGCCGGGTCACCTACAGCAAGTTCAACCATTTGTTTTTGATATTTACCAATATCTGCTGCAATATCAGTGCAGTAGATAATATCTTTTCCTGTTTTTATGATGGCTTCTACAGATTTTAGGCTATTATAAAATTTGCTTTGGAAAAATTCAATCTGAACCATTTTTTCACTGATTTGTTTTTGTATAAGGCTTATTTGAGCTTCATTCTCTTTCACTTTAGAGAAAGAAGTATGTTGCACCTTATGATTAGCTATAAGTGTTTCCATACAGGTTATATCCAAGACTGCCTTTTGCGAATATGCAACTTGGGTTAAAGTAGATGCTACCACTAAAATAAATAGGATTTTCTTCATGATATTATCTTTAACGGTTTGTAATCCATTTGTATTTATCTAGGATATACTTATATAATGGTTGTTCCCCTATGATGTTAAGTATATCTTTTAGGCTTCCATCATCGGAGTGATACCCTAGTACCTTATTGACTTGTAAAACCCAATCCATATTTTTTAATTTGGAAGATTTTAGGTCTATTATAAAATTATCCAATCCTGTTTGGAAACTACCATAAATGATATGATAATATCCAACAGCATCTTTTTCAATTCGTTCTGTAGTAAATGTGAAATATTCGTGTAGAGAAACCTCTACTCCAAATACATTTCCATAATTTCCTCTTTTTATAAATACTTCATTAAACCGATTACGGTTTTCTTTATTGGGAAGTTGATTTATGGTAAATATTTGCTTTTGATTTACTTCCGTTAGGGATAAAAGATTTGCTATTTCTTGATATTTGTCTATAAATTTACTTTGGTCTAATAGGCATATAATATCGGAGTTGCTGATTATAGAGTTTTTGACTACAGGATTACTAATTATGTCCTCCAGTTCTTGAGTAACAACCATTGCCATACCCCAAAATTTACGAACTGTTTTATACAAATAGAGTATATAGCCAGCCATCATAGGGCTAGCTATGGCTTTCCATGCTTCTTCAATTATTAATGCCTTTCTGTTCTTTTTTAATCTCATTTTTTGAATAAAAAACGTCCATAATAATTAAGGTTACTATTGGAAATAATTCAGGGTCATCTTTAATTGCATCAATTTCAAAAACTATAAAGGGTTCTTCAAAAAGGGAAGTGTCAAAATCCTCATTAAGAGTTTTTTCTAACTGTCCTCCTTTATAGAATTTTTTTTAATAGAACTTATAGTTAGTAATATCAAAATCAATTTTGTTCTCTTTGCAAATGATAGGTATAATGCGTAGGGAAAATTCGTAGAAAGAGTTAAAAGATAAGCTTTCAACTTTTATTTCTTTCAATATATCTTCCTTCTTCTGGATTCGTCTTTCTATTATAGAAAGTAATCTAGTTTCAGGATTATCAAGCTCTTGGCGTGTAAAGCCTTTTTCGATGAGAATGTTTTGTATCGCTTTTTCTGCGTTGGTTTTTTCTCCGCCTTCTCCTTTTTCTACTAGTTGCTGTAATTTCTCTATTTTTTCGGAAAGTATCTTGCGTTCTTCTTTTTCCCTTTCGTTTTCAAATTCTTCTTCATTGACTTGAAATTCGAGTAGTAAATTTTCACGTATGGCTTCTTTTTCCGCATCTGAATAACCATTAAAGGGATGAAAGTAGAAAGAATAGTATTTTTCTATGGTAATATCCATAATTTCTTCTTCTTGCTTTTTGACCTCACCATTTGCACCTTTCCATATCAGGAAAATTAATGATTTAAGAAAGTTTTTCTTTTCTACATTATACTCTTCTTCAGTAATTCGGAAAGGATTCATAGATATAGGCTTGCTTTCAGAATAAGTAATGTATTTGCCATGATAGTATTCGCACATTCCTGAATAACTATGCCCTGTATCTACCAATACAATATCAGTGTTATCTAAAACCCATTGTCTTACTTTGGAGTTGACATAGAAAGACTTACCAGAACCACTTGGACCTAAAACAAAGAAGTTGGAGTTATTTGTATATTTTTTCTCACCTTCTTTCCCGGACATATCTATTCCAACAGGCAATCCTTGTCTGTCTGTAAAATAAGTAAGAAAAGGGCTGTTTTCTGTTACTTGTAATTTTTCCTTGAACAAAAGACAAATTGCAGCATCGGAAGTTGTTAGAAATTTGTCATAACTGTTTAGGTTGATTGCGTTTCCTGGCAGTGCACATTCGAATAATTCTAATTGGTTGAAGCATTGTTTATTAATAATAATGCCACAATCAAAAAGAGATGTTTCAACATAGTTGATAGCCTTACTAATATCATCAAGACCAGCAAGAATTATATTATAATGTGCATATACAAGCATTTGCCCTTCTCTGGCAATATCCGACTGCACTCGTTCTATGTCTTCTACACATAAATCATTTGCAGGGTCAGGCATTCCTTTATGTTTTTTCTTTTTGCCTTCTAATTTGTTTGCTTCGTTTCGTTGGTCTGGAATATTTATTACTTGATTATAGATAATTGTGTCTATACCTGGTGTATCATGCAAAAAAGAGAGTAAGTCAACAGGAAACCTTAGCCCAATATTGACCTCTTTATATGGTTTTATAACAGAAGGAAAATTAACTTCGTCAATATCTACAAGAGAAATGCACTGTACGTTTTTTTTCTCCAATTATAAGATTTTCTTCTCTTGCTTTGATATTTTTTAGGCTTACTGTTTGCTGATTGAAATTGATAGATAGAAATCTTTTTTATATATATTTCTATTTCATTTTCATTTAATAGTTTAGCTCTTATTCCTCTGTTAGCGAATAGTCCTAATACTTTTGTGATGTTTCTAATAAAAGTATCAAACCTTCGAGGGTCAAAAGAAAAAGAATTTAGACCTTTCTACTTCTCCTGTAATAACAAGATAAGTAGAAATATCAGTATATATTCGTCCTTTAAAATGTTCAAAATAACGATTTGATAAATAGTCGTTCTTCCTATTCTGGGGTGGTAAAAATGATTTTTTACATAGAATATCCTGTTTTTGTATTGTATATCCAGTTCCTAATACTTTGAGGATATTAGTAAATAAGTGGTGAAAATCATAGTAAGCATCCATATCTGCTGAATACTGTATTATAGGATTTTCACATTTAATGATAACAGAATAGTCGCCCCTTCGGTTATAGAATATAGGAGTATTGTCTATTGTTTCAATACCAATATAAGGAGCTTCAAATTCACTTTTCTTTTTCATAAGCTTTATTTTTTTCTATCTCTTATAAAAGTGCGTGATACTATATATATGCCTTTTCGTTTATCTTTCCTGTGAAGCCCTTTTCTTTGTAATTGCGATGTTATTCCTAACCCTCCAAACATAACTATTACAAGAGTTATACCTCCCCACATAAAAGAAGCCAGAGTAGAAACAATAGCACATAAAAGTAAAGCACTAATAATACAAGCTCCACCGATATATATGAACTTGCCTTTAAATCCTTTGAAAATAAGGGCTTTTGTAGCCCCTTATATACATTGTAACTTGGATACTCTTTCGACATATTAGATTCCGAAGAATGCTTTTACGACAACACCTGATACAACCAGAAAGATACATGACCCCATCCAGCCATAACAGCCTTTTGTACATCTTGGTCACCAGAGTTCCATTTTAAATAAACTCGCACTGCTCCAACTAATCCTACTAGACCTCCTAGTATCATCATCATGTTTCCTAGGGGGTCCATGTAGGTTGCAAGTTCAGAACTAGCTGCATCAATTCCCGCAGCACCTTGTGCAAAAGTGTTAGTTACTACCATTATGCTAATGGCTAAAGCGAATGCTCTTTGAGCAATTTTTGAAAAAAACTTTTTCATTTGAATAAAAATTAGTTGTTTATTTGTTAAAATTTACGTGTGAAAACATGCTTTTCCCTTTAGCAAGAAGTTGTTCCATTGGAATACCTTGTGTTTCAACTTCCATTTCAATAGATTCATTTACAGATACATAATTCTGTTCAGATTCTTTTTTTCATCTTCTTTTTCGTATGAGCCTGTTTCAAAATCTTCATCTACAACTTTGTGAGGTATTTCTTCTTCCTCTCCTATTGAAATAATTTCTTCTTCTTCACCTGTATTGGTTTTGCTTTGCTTTAGGAAAGCATCATACAGGATGTTTGCAGCGTAGTAAACTACATAAATGGCAAATACAGCATGATAAATTGTGAATAACTCATATTCTTAAATTTAAAAGTTTCATTAATCGACCCTTTTTCTGTACTAAAGAAAACGGTTCTTTTTTTTGCTTAATCAAAGAACTTATGTCGCTACGGTGTTTAGTTAACCAATCTTCCAAAATAAACGAAACTAAAGATGAAATAGGTATTTTGGCTTTAGCTTTGAGCAACCCAAACACCTCTTTTACATCTGTATCAACATATAGAACTTCCTTGCAATTATAATTTTTTCCTTTAATGTACTCTAATAAGTCCGTCAAATCCATTTCACTAGAGCCATTAAAATTAAAAACTTCCGAAGAAGTTGTTTCCATTTCTACATGAAGTGGTTCTTTCTCCTCTTCAACTTCATATTTAGCTTCTTGAATAGGAGCTTCATTTATACTACTCCCATGCAATTCTTCACCTCTTATCATTTTAGCTATTTCCAGAACACTAGAAATACCTTCATTTTGCTTTTTCCTTAATTTATCAGCCATGTGCAAATATATACAATAAATGAATAACTTTATAACAAATATCTATTAAAAGAATATTTTATTTTATTGCTCCTTCTTGAATGATATAATCATAAGCATTCTTCACCTTATCAATACACTCATTACTAATTGCTAATGTATTTATACGTTCCATAGCAACAGAAGCTGGTATTTCATCTGTAACAAAACCAACTTGCTTAAGAATATCAACTACCTGTTCTTTTGTTCATATCTTACCGCAGTTCTCATATTGTTAGGTAAAAAGAATATTTTAGCTTTTACATTTAAATACTGTAACACTTGGATAAAAAAACCTGTACTATCCATTGTAAATTTATCGTATTTAAATGGGCATATTATTATATCCGCAGCTTTAAGAATAGTTCCCAGAGCATCATCATCAATCTTACCAGGCAAATCTATTAATAGATTTCCTTGCTCAACCTTAGTAAAATCACTAATAATTTTAGCAACATTAGATATATCGGTTTGTATAACCTCATATTTAGGTTCATTATCATAGGTCGCAATATCTTCTTTTCTTCTATCCGATAATGAACGCTGAAAATCTAAATCCAATACTAGAACTTCTTTTCCTTTTTCTACTAGATAGTTGGCAAATTGTATGCAATTAGTCGTTTTACCACAACCGCCTTTCTGATTCCCAAATAATATTATCATATCTTATCTTATATTTATTAATTTTGTTGCTGTCCTCTTTTCTTTTTCCTATTAGGAGATTTATCTTGCTGTACATTTATATGCTGGCTAAGAATATCACAAATAGCATCAATCAGATTAAATCCCCTTGCCAGTTCTGAATCTTGTTCAACATTTATTCTTTCCATCTTATCAAGAGTAACTAGAGTAATCCTATCTTTACTATAGCCATCTTTTATAATATTGATTCCTAAATCATCAGTACTTACGATTACTTTATTCTTTTTATCTATTAGATAAACTAAATTATCATCTTCAACAAAAAGAATTCCTTTTTCTCTTAATGTAGAATGTAAATCTGAACTATGAGCCAAATAACTATTTATCATATCAGTATAGACAGTATTTTTTTATCCATATGCTCTTGAATCAAATATCATCTTTTTCACATGATAAATTCTACTTAACAACTCGGCTTCTTTAAGTGTAGCAACATTAAATTTATTTGCTTCATACACTCTGCTATTATATCTAAGTTCTTTCAACAGTTTTTTATCAAGAACCAATAAAGCCTTATCATCACCATTTATAAATATTGTGCCATTCATTGAAAACCTATAACCGTAATCTAACATTAATTTCTTGAAACTATCCATTGTATATTTTGTTCCATCTTTCAAAAGAAGATTAATTATACTATTACAGTGTTCAACTTTTGCTTGTTTATTAGGCTCTACTAAAAGTTCCTTCAAATCCATAACTTCCCCACCTTTCAAAACCCTCTTATTTCTATAATCAATTAATGTATATCCATAAGGTTTAGTATGTCCTTTTCCTGTATGAAAGACTAAATTTATACCAAACTTATCTTTCATCAAAGTTTGAAGTTCTGTATAGGAAAGTCCTTGCTTATATTTAAATAAAAGAGCTGTTATCTGTTTTCTTCTTTCTTCATCAGGTGTATATTGTTTAGCTTTATCTTTTATCTGCTCTAATTGAATTGAAGCGTGCTTTTCACCACCCTTATACAAAATTAATAATCCATCCTTTTCTCTTAATTTCCATCCTGATTGTTCAAGTAACAACTTATATTGCTGCACTGTAGAAAAAGAAAACTCCATGTATTTTGAAATATCATCTTTAGCCTTCAAAGCTAAATCAACATTCATTATTTGATTTATGACTTTCTGTGAGCGCACAGCTTCCATATTATCTTTTACCTTCTGTCCGTTCTTCTGTACTCGTGTAGAAACAATATGTACATGATTATTTTCTGTATCAGAATGAAAATATATCATATAAGGATTATTTCCATAACCCATTTTATTTATATATTGCAAAGCTACATTTTTCAAATCCTCTGCCGAATATTCACGCCCCTTACATGAAATCACTGCATGAAATTGTTTTGCCTTGACCGCTGGATTAGTCCTACAGACAGATTCCATATAAGCTATATAATCCGACTTCTTCAAATTATCTGGATTCATAGCAAAATTTTCTGCAACAAGAAGTTCACTCTTGCCTTCCTCATTCTTTCGCTCATTATAATCAATACCAGCGAAAGAAGTTGCCGCTTTTAAAACTACTACTACCATATTTATAACTTCACACCGCAAATATACAAACAAATATTCAATAAAAGAATATTTCAATATAATTTATTCATACAATAAATATACAAATATTATATATTCATATATTATTTATATATATAATATTTTCCCCTAAAGTTTTGGTATCATAATAATGTTTTCTCTTCGTCCATGCCGGGCAGAACCCGGAAAAGTACGGTATCAAATACCTTCCGGTTTCTCTCCAGTGCAGGCAGAAAAGTATCAATTAGATGCAATCCTTTTGCCGATGGGCGGTAGTTCCTGAATGGTGT